>Ga0187847_10000812_pt1 | contig 31416 bp, 37 predicted proteins | sample June2016WEW_4_10_FD_132458 | JGI IMG/M metagenome (GOLD analysis project Ga0187847, IMG submission 132458) | Peatland microbial communities from SPRUCE experiment site at the Marcell Experimental Forest, Minnesota, USA - June2016WEW_4_10 | ecosystem: Environmental > Terrestrial > Soil >...
ATTTAAGTGGTGCGCCCGGAGAGATTCGAACTCCCGACCTACTGATTCGTAGTCAGTCGCTCTATCCAGCTGAGCTACGGGCGCACATGGTGGGCTTCAGAGCGAAGCCGCACTAAACCTTAACCAGATTACCAAGGTTGGAGCCGCGGCGCAACGCGGGTGGGTCAGGCCGGGGGCGCTGCGGCTGCAGGCGCGGGGGCGGCAATCTGCGGCAGGTCCTCTTCGATTTCGAGGCCGGCCGCGCGCACCAGCTTTGTGACTGCGGCGGCGTTCAGGCGCGTGGCATCGTACTCAACGCGCAGGGTGCGGATCGCGCGATCGAAACTGAGATGCCTGATGCCGTAGACGTCGCGTGCACGGGCCAGCGCCGTGGCCACTTGTTCTGTGGGCGGAGCGGCATAGCGATAGAGAATATCCACCGTCGTCATAGGGCCAGTTTAGCAGCTAATAATCGCTGCGCACCATGGCCAGACCCGGGCCTCTCTCGCTCTTATTCACGAGTTCGGCCTGGTTCGGCCCGGTGAGCCGTAGACGGAAATGCAGTGGCAGATCGTTCAGTGAACCCGGCGGATGGGCGCGTCGATGGCTCAGGTCAAAGGAGAGCGCGTTGCCCTCGATGCGCGGCGTGAACATGGGTTCCGGTAGCCCTCGGGTCGAAGTCCACGGATCGTTTACCGTCTTGCGCATATGGAAGTAAAACATCATTGCGCCTGCGACGCTGCCACTTTCATCGGTCACGACCATCACCACCGCTGGCATGCCGTCCATGTCCGCACGCCACACGCCGTTGAATCGTGAGCGATCCGAAGTTGCGGTTTGCACGCTGCCGCTCTGTCCGAAGCAGGGGGGCGCGGCCAATAACAATGCGAACATCGCGAATAAACCGAAGCGCTTCATTTTCAGCTCCAATCCGTCACAGGCCCTTCACCAGCTCAACGATAGGCGCGTCTGCGCCGCAACTGACACAGTGGATCGTTGCCTGGTTTGGTGCGGTCCGTTTTACCTCGAAACTTGCCTCGACGATCATCCCATCCGGCCGGTGCATCTTCACCTGAAACGTGAGCGTGTTTCCGGCGGCGAGGGGATTTATCAGCACATGCGGCTCGCTTTCAATCACCTTTGGCGTTCCGCTTCTCTCGCTCACCATGTCCAGGACAACCGTTCCGCCCAGATCGCCAGTATCCGTGGCGAGAGTCAGTGTTCCGGTGGGCTGGCCAGCCACGTTTGCGTGCCAGATCCCGACCCAGTCTTCGCCGGCAGTGGTTTGTGCAACGGTTGTAGCGCACGCTGCAATGGCCGCCAGCGCCAATATCCAAAATGTGCGTTTCATTTTCGACCTCCTCGTCTACTGCTGTTTTGCGAGCGACGCTGTTGCCAGCGTGCCGCCCAGCCCCATGGTTTCCACGGCCGACGACGGCACGATCACCATCGATCCTTTCTCCTTAATCGCCTCGTAGAGCATGTTCATGGCGCGCAGATGCAGCGCGACGGGATTGTCCTTATACGTCGCTGCGGCTTGAGCGAATTTGTCGGCAATTTCGGTCTCGGCCGTGCCCAGAATCACGCGCGCTCGGCGCTCACGCTCGGCCTGCGCTTCGCGCGACATTGCATCCTGCAGGTCCGGAGGAATTTGCACGTCGCGGATTTCGACCGACTGTACTGTGATGCCCCAGGGATTGGTCTTTTCATCGAGGATCTTCTGCAATTCCTGGCCAAGCGTCTCGCGCTCGGCAAGCGCCTGATGGAGGTCATGGCGACCGATCGACTCTCGCAGCGCGGTTTGCGCGCTCATGGTGATTGCATCCCCATAGTTCTCAACTTCAAGGATGGCCTTCTCTGCGTTCCATACCATCCAGAAAACGATGGCATCGACGTTTACGGGGACGGTATCGCGCGTGAGTGTGGTTTCAGCGGAGACGTTGGCCACGCGAACACGCTGATCGACGATCTGGCTCAGAGTCTCGATTACGGGAATAATCAGGAAGACCCCTGGTCCGAGGAGGCCCACGTAACGGCCGAAGCGTAGCTTGATCGCCTTCTCCCACTGGCGGACCACCTTGATGGCAAAGAGAAGGTAGATGCCGGCGAGCGCGCCAGCGATTGCATAGGTGGAATGTTGCGTTGTGGCGCTTGTGATCGCGCCTGCGAGGACGCAAACCAGGAAGGCCACGACGGCAACCGGGTTGGTGTTCTGCATTGAGAATTTGGGCGTCATACTTTCTCCTTCAGGGCCGGCCCCCTGGACCAGGTCCGTAACCGCTCAATAAGTTCGTCAATCGTGAAGCCTGCGGCACCCGCGCGCGCCACGGCGTCGCCTGCAATCTGGCTCAACTGCCTCACGCGCTCGGCCTCCGCGCCTGGCCGCCTCAGAGCACTGATGAATGTGCCCGTTCCCTGGTGTGTCTCGAGCAATCCGCCCAGCTCGAGTTCCTTGTAGGCGCGGACCACCGTGTTCGGATTGATGGCCAGATCCACCGCGAGTTGGCGTACCGTGGGGAGCTGGTCTCCGGTTGCGAGGGCCCCGGAAGCGAGCCCGCCACGGACCTGATCGATGATCTGTCGGTAGACCGGAACGCCGGTATGGAGGTCGAGCAGAAAGTGGAAGGCGGGTTTGAGAAGGGTGCGCATCATCGGAAACGCAATGTACTATAACACTAGTACACTGGTGCAGAAAATCTGTCAAGAAGATTTTTCAATTTCTTGAGGGTGGAGTTGAAACGCCTACAGGCTGTTCAGATAGTTGCGGATCTCAGGGCTGGTCCAGTCCTGGGGGCCGACAAACTTGCGGCGGATGATGCCGCTGCGGTCGATCACATAGGTTTCGGGCCACATGTCGGTGTGGTAGAGCTTCGCAGCGGATTCTTCCGGATCGCGCACGGTGATGAGGTCCACGTGGCGTCGGATGATGAAACGAGAATACGCGTCGGGGTCCTCGTCCACGCTGATGGCAAGAATCGCCAGGTTGGGCTGCTCGTGGTGGAGCGCAAGGAGCGACGGCAGCTCTTGAACGCAAGGCATGCACCAACTGGCCCAGAAGTTGACCAGTACTACCTGGCCGCGGTAGCTGGCCAGATGCACGGTCGAGGTGCCGTCGGAGACTGTGAAGTCGGGCGCGGCCTTGCCGGTTTGCGCGGGATGAGCGCCGCGATTGCACGCCGCGAGAAGAGCGACGGGCGCCAGAATGACCCAGGCGAGAAAACGAGGAAACCGCACATCCTTATAATACGGAGCGAAAGGGCAGGAAGAAAACGGTGCGGCGCGATGGCGAGCGATAAGACGGGGCGAACCGAAACAGGGAGCTGGAAACCGGTGTTGGGACTCGCCGATCCGGCGGGGGGTGCGCCGACGACGGATTGGCGCGAATGGGCTGCCAAGGCCTCGGTTGGGACAGTATTTGACCAGCCGGAGCCTGAGGAGCTTATCGAATTGACCGTGATTATTCCGGCGCGGAACGAGGAGGATTGCCTGGGCGCGTGCGTGAAATCGCTTGTCAGCCAGTCGGAAGAGATTTTTGCGCTGGGCAAGGACTGGGAACTCATTGTGGTGGATGACCACTCCAGCGACCGGACTGCCGTGATCGCGCGCGGCTTTGCCGGAGTAACGGTGATGGACGCCGGCAAGCTCGATCCAGGCTGGACGGGCAAGAACAACGCGGTGTGGACGGCGGCGCGGCGGGCACGCGGGCGCTGGCTGCTCTTCACTGATGCCGACACGATTCACGAACCGGGTGGCCTGCGCCACGCCATGCACGAGTCGGAACGGTACAAAGTAGGTATGCTGAGTTACTCGCCGCGGCAAATTGTGAATGGCTTCGTGCAACGCTCGCTGATGCCTCTGGTGTTTTGCGAGCTGGCGCTGGCGTATCCGCCGGCCAAGGTTTCCGATCCGGCCGAGCGCATTGCGGCGGCCAACGGGCAGTTTCTGTTTATGGAGCGAGAGGCGTACCGCAAGCTCGGCGGCCATCCCAGCGTCGCCGATAAGGTGCTTGAAGACGTGGAACTGGCGATTTTGGCCAAGCGGCGTAGGGTGGGGCTGCGCTTCCGGTACGCGGACGAGATCGTCTCCGCGCGCATGTACCGCAGCACCGCGGCCATGGTGGAGGGCTGGACCAAGAACCTGAAGCTGCTCTTCAACAACGCGCTGATGCTGGCGATATTCAGGGCCATCGATTTTTTTCTTCTTTTTGGCCTGCCGATTTTGGCTTGGGAACTTTGGAGCGCGCGGCTGGGCGCGCACGGGTTGCAGTGGCTCTGCGCGGGATGGATTTTGGCATTGCTGTGGCTGCGCACAATCGTCCGGTTTTACATGCGCGTGGCAAAATCGAACTTCCCGTTTCTGGATTGCGCGATTTCACCGCTGGGGCTGCCCTTGTTTGTGGGGCTGCTCTATCGCAGCTGGTTTCAGCACCGGATTCTGAAACGCGTAAGCTGGAAGGGGCGGGAGTACAGGGACTAGGGAATAGGGATTAGGGACTAGAAAAACAAAGAGTTGGGGCGAATTTCTTGAAACGGCGGCTCGGGCGCGAGCATCTTTTAGGATGAGGCCTACATGATCTTTCTGACGCGGCGGGCGACGTTTTCCGCATCGCACTATTACTGGAACGAGGCCTGGTCCGCGGAGAAGAACGAGCAGGTCTTCGGGCGCTGCGCGAATCGCAACGGGCATGGGCACAATTACACGTTGGAAGTTACCGTGGCTGGTGAGACCGATCCCGTGACCGGCTTCGTAGTCGATCTGAAGTGGCTTAAGGACGTGATTGAGCGCGAAGTTCTCTCTGCATACGATCACAGGCACCTGAATCTCGAGGCGTCGGAGTTCAAGAACGCGATTCCGACAACTGAGAACATCGCCATCGCAGCGTGGCAGCGGCTGGAGCCGGCAATCAATTCTGGCGGCCGTGGGTCTGGGGACGGTGGGTCTGAGTGCGGCGAGGCGGCTGGCGGCGCAAAATTGAGTCGGATTCGCGTCTACGAGACGCCGGAGATATTTGCCGAGTACCGGGGTGAGGCGTGAAAGCGTATTTTGGCCGTCGCTACCTCGTCAGCGCCAGCCATCGGCTGAATACGCCCGAGCTCACGGCGGAGGAAAATCGCGCGGCGTATGGAAAGTGCAACAACGCGCATGGCCACGGGCATAACTATGTGATCGAAGTTATGGTGGGTGGCGCGGTGGATGCGGAAACGGGAATGGTGGTGGATCTGGCCGCGCTGGACAGGACAGTTGGCGAGCGCATTCTCCATCGCTTCGACCATGCCGACCTGAATCTTGACCCATTGTTTCGAGATTGCGTGCCCACGACGGAGAATTTCTCAAAGGCGATTTTCTCATTGTTGTGCAATGCGTTGCCGGGCGGCGAACTGGAGCACGTGCGCGTGGAAGAGACAGAAAATAATTTCTTTGAGTGTTCGGCGAGAGGATGAACGACAATGGCACAGCCGGTTGTTGTGACTAAACCCGTGACAAGAGCGATTGCAGTGGACAGCGAAGGCCTGGGCGCGTTTAGCACACAGGAGATGTACCGCGAAATTCTCTCGCGCCTGGGTGAAGATCCCGACCGCGACGGACTGCGTGCCACGCCGGAGCGCGTGGAGAAGGCGTTCGCCTACCTCATCAAGGGGTACGGCCAGGATCCGGCGCAGATTCTGCGTGGGGCGCTTTTCGAAGTCGATTACGACGAGATGGTGATCGTCAAGGACATCGAGATGTTCTCGCTGTGCGAACATCACATGCTGCCCTTCTTCGGCAAGGTGCACGTGGCCTACATTCCCAAGGGCAAGGTGATCGGGCTCAGCAAAATTGCGCGGCTCGTCGAGGTGTTCGCGCGCCGTCTGCAAGTGCAGGAGCGATTGACGCGGCAGATCGCGGATTCTATTCAGGAGGCCATTGCGCCGCAGGGCGTAGGCGTGGTGATTGAAGCGCGGCACCTGTGCATGATGATGCGCGGCATTGAAAAGCAGAACTCTTCCACGGTCACAAGCGCCATGCTAGGCTGCTTCCGGCAAAAAGAAACGCGGTCGGAGTTCCTATCGCTGGTGCGCCAACCGGGCCCAGGCTCGGTCTGATCCGCGGCCATCGCTATCCCCTCAAACGCCTATCGCCATTGGCATGGCCAAGTATTTTCTGTGCAGGGCATTTGCAGCGGCAAGCGCGGCTTCGAATCTGCGCTTGGCGGTTCGGTCGATGCGGTCCAGCAGCGCCTGATCCTGTTCGAGAACGAGAACCTCGTGGGCAATCTCTTCGAGTTGCTGCCAGTCGTGCCAGTCGCCGATGCGGCGTTGCACGTCGCCTAGGGCCGCCATCAAACCATGATCTGCATTTTCATCCAGTTGCAATGTATAGCGCAGGTTTTTGACCTTCAGCCGGAACTCATGCAGGTTTTGCGCGTCGAGCGGCGTCACATCGCCGAGCTCGCGCACAAAGTGCATCGCGGCGCTGTGGATTCTTTCCTGGCTTTGGCTTGCTGCGGTGCTTGAACCTGCGCTTGATTTCGCGCGCTTCGATTTTTCGCGCTTTAAGGCCGATTGCACAAGCCTCGAACACTGCTTGAACGCTTCGAGTGCGGCTGGGCGCCGGCGGTGCATCGCATGCTGCAGCTCGCGGGCATTCTGCTGCCGGGCAATTTCCAGGTGCGCCAGCAGATGGGTCAGCGATTCGCCGGCACAATACCGTGCCAGTTTGCGCGCGTTGGCAACGTGCACGTCCATATCGCGCACGCCGCCGGCCGCCTTGCGTAGCGGCGCGATGGATTTGACGAGGCGGCGCGATTTCTTTTGAGCGGCGAACTCGAACACCGTGGCGATGGCTTCAACCCGCCGCGAAGAGGTGCGCAGCCTGTGTACGTTTTCGGGCGCGAGATCGCCGGGCGCGCTATAGAGAGATTTGCCGAGCTCGCGCAACGCCTTCTGTACCCGTTCTAGTTCGCCGGACATTTATATTTAGCTTCGTTCGTTGCCGGTCCAGTTGGCAAGGGGAGCCACGCGAACTAAAGTGGTGAAGTGAACGGGCTTCTTGTGATCGATAAGCCGGGCGGGATGACCAGCCATGACGTGGTGAACCGGTTGCGCAAAATTACCGGCGAGCGTTCGATTGGACATTTGGGTACGCTCGACCCCATGGCCACCGGCGTGCTTCCACTGTTAATGGGCAAATACACGCGGCTCGCACAGTATTTTTCTACTGCGGAAAAGAGCTATCGCGGAGCCATTCGTTTCGGGTTTGCGACCGACACCTTGGACGCCGATGGCGAGGCTGCCGGACCGGATCACTGGCCGGAGTTAGCGCACGGGGTCACATTGGAGGGGGTGCGTGCCGCGGCCGCGCGGTTCCATGGCGAAATGGAGCAGATGCCGCCACAGTTTTCCGCGAAGAAGATTGGCGGCCAGCCTGCGTATAAGCTGGCGCGCGAGGGCAAGCCCGTGGATCTGAAACCGGCAAAGATCAGCATCCATGCGTTTGAGATTTTGGCGATGGAAGGCCCCGAGGCGAGCTTCACCATCGACATCAGCTCTGGCGGATACGTGCGCTCCGTGGCGCACGAAATGGGGCAGGATCTGGGCTGCGGCGCGCACTTGAGCCAGCTGCGGCGCACGCGGGCCGGCGCGTTTGCGCTCGACGCCGCGCATACCATCGAGGAGCTGCAGAGCTTCACCGGGAATCCCGGCGCGCTCGAGTCGGCGTGCGTGCATCCACGCACGTTGCTGCTGGAGATGCCTTCCGTCACCGCAGACATCAAAGCGCTGGGCCGGTTGCGGAATGGCGCCCAGGCCAATCTGCCGGAGTTTTCCGGGGCGCCGCTCGTGAAGGTTTTCGCCGGGCCGCGCGAACTGGCCGGGATCGCCAAGCGAGTAGCGGGAACGTTGTTTCAGCCGGTGCTGGTGATGGGGTGAAGAGGCAGGGAATAGGGAGTAGCCGGTATGGAATAGAAGGCAGCCTCCAGCTTTTATCTCCTGGCTTTTTGGTGCATCGAGGTAGATAGAGGGCCGTGGCTGACCACTTCAGGGTCCTACTTCCTACGCCCTGTTTTCCGTCCCCCGGCCTCCACCGCTTAGACTAGAATTTCGCAGTATCCCCAAGGAGCAGACCTGCCATGTCATATCCCACGAATTATCGCTACACGCGCGAGCACGAATGGATTTCGGTGGAAGGCGCCATCGGCTCGATTGGCATTACGGATTATGCACAGAACTCACTGGGCGACATTGTTTACGTGGACGCGCCCAAGGTAGGCGATACGGTGACCGCGAATGCCACTTTCGGATCGGTGGAGAGCGTGAAGGCCGTCAGTGACCTTTATTCCCCGGTGAGCGGCACGGTGACCGGGGTGAACGAAGAGCTGAAGACCGCACCGGACAAGCTGAACGAGAACGCGCACGACACTTGGATCATCAAAGTAGAGTTGGGCAATAAGGACGAGCTGGCCAACCTGCTGGACGCAGCGGCGTATGAGGCATTTATCGCGGAAGAGACGAACTAGCTTCTGGCTTCCAGCCCGTTTGTCGCGGCTAGAAGCAGCATCGAATCTCGCAGGATGTCTTTTCGGTTAACTCACTTTTTGTTTGTCTTACCAGCTTTTAGCTAGGAGCTAGAGGCGAGGAGCTAGAAGCTCAGATATGCGTTATCTTCCCAAATCCGACGAAGAGCGCCGGCAGATGCTGGCCGAGATCGGCGCGGCCTCTATCGACGATCTCTTTGCGATCATTCCCGCCGAATACCGGCTCGACCGCGACCTCGATGTGCCACGCCAGCAGGCGGAGAGCGAGATCGTTGACTACTTTCGCGCTGCCGGCGAGAGGAATTCGACAGGCTACGCGAGTTTCTTGGGCGCGGGCGCTTATCGCCACTACCGGCCGGTGATTATCGACTCGCTCGTGCAGCGCGGCGAGTTCCTCACCAGCTACACGCCCTACCAGGCTGAGATCACGCAGGGCACGCTGCAGGCGATCTTCGAGTTTCAGACCATGATTGCCGAGTTGACCGGCATGGACGTGGCCAACGCCAGCATGTACGACGGGTCCACTGGGGCCGCGGAGGCGGTGATAATGGCAGTGCGCGTGACGGGACGCCACAAGGCCGTCGTGGCTTCCACCGTGCATCCCGAATATCGCGAGGTGCTGGCCACCTATGCGCAGCACCAGGGATTGCCGGCCACGATAGTTGGCTACGATGAGGAGACAGGCCGCGTGGACCTGAAGGCGCTGGATGCCGCTGTCTCTGAGGAGACAGCTTGCGTGCTGGTCCAAAGCCCCAACTTCTTCGGCATCGTTGAAGACATTCCAGCCATCGCGGAGATCGCGCACCGCAAAGGCGCGCTGTTCGTCGTGTCGATTTCTGAGGCTGTCTCGCTCGGCATTGTTCGCCCGCCGATTGAGGCGGACATTGTCGCCATGGAAGCGCAATCGTTTGGCGTGGCGCTCAGTTATGGCGGCCCGTTCTGCGGCGTGATCGCGGCCAAGGAGCAATATGTGCGGCAGATGCCGGGGCGGCTGGCCGGACAGACGGTCGATGGGGCAGGGAATCGCGGGTTTGTGTTGACGCTAGCCACGCGCGAACAGCACATACGGCGCGAAAAGGCGACCTCGAACATCTGCACCAATCAGGCGCTGGTGGCGCTGATGGCGACGATCTTCATGGCGGTTTACGGCAAAGAGGGCATGCGCGAGCTGGCCGAGCACAATCTTGCCAAGGCCGACTACGCGGCGAAGACGTTGGGTGGTCAGGCGGGCTCGAAGCTGCGCTTTACGGGCGCGCCGCGATTTCACGAGTTCGTGCTTGAGACGGACGAAGCGCCTGCGGTATGGAGCCAGAGGCTCCTCGACAGCAAGATTGTCGGCGGCATCGAACTGAGTCGCTGGTATCCAGAACTCGCGAATTGCACGCTCTGGTGCGCGACGGAAGTGGTCACGCGCGAACAGATCGATGCGGCGGCGAAGGTGCTGGCGGGGGTTGAGGTGGAGGCGTAGGTCCGAAAGGAATTGCCATGGTCCAACAGAAATTTCCGCCACGAATTATGTACATCGAGTGGAAAGGTGGGGGCTTTGTGGATCCGTACGGCTACGGCAACGAGAGCAAAGGCAATGGCTTGCATGGCTCGGCGAGGATTGGGAAGGTAACTTTCAGTCGAACGGGAGCGACTCTACACTACAACGGCAAGTCATTCCAGAGTTTGAAGGGGAGCGGTTTCAAAGCGAATTACTATTGCGTAGAAACCGGAGAGCAATATTGGATTTCGGGGCCTAGGAAAGACGGAACTGATCGACTATACAAGAGTGATTGGCCCGTCGAAATCGACGAGGACGTTCGCGAGGAGTATTGGATCGAGATTCGCAAACGACCGGAACTAAAGGACCATCGGACCACGTCATTATCAACGACAAAACGGCCAAACGCGACGTCGCTGACTCAGCTCTAGACGAGAAGAGGCAAATGAGCACAACACAATCAAATCCCGGCCCGCGCACATTGGGCAAAGTTCGTCCGCATCCGACGCAGAACGAGGCATTGCTCTTCGAGAAGTCTTCACCGGGCAAGCGGGCTTACAAATTGCCGCCGCTTGATGTGCCTGCGGTGAGTGCCGATGCGCTCCTTGGGTCTGTCGTGCGCAAGCACTGCGCGGAGTTGCCTGAGCTCTCCGAGATCGAGCTGATCCGGCACTTCACGCGGCTCTCTACTTGGAACTACGCGATCGATCTCGGCATGTATCCGCTGGGTTCGTGCACCATGAAGTACAACCCGCGCGTGAATGAGTTCGTGGCGCGCATCGAGGGACTCGCGGAGGCGCATCCTTACCGGCCGGACGCGCTTGCGCAGGGGATTCTCGAAGTTTTTGATCTGCTGCAGCGGTGCTTGCTCGACATCACCGGCATGGATGCGATTACGCTGCAGCCGGCGGCTGGCGCGCATGGCGAATTCGCGGGAATCCTGCTGGTGCGGGCGTGGCACGAGTCGCAGGGCAATCCGCGTAAAAAAGTTCTGATTCCCGACTCGGCACACGGCACCAACCCAGCTACAGCGGCCTTCAGTGGCTACACGGTCGAAAACATCAAGTCGAATGCCGATGGCGGCATCGATCTGGGCGTGCTGGCCAGCCGCGTGGACGAAGACACTGCGGCCCTGATGCTTACCAATCCTTCCACGCTCGGCGTCTTCGAAAACGAGATTCACAAGATCGCCGACATTCTGCATGCCAAAGGCGCATTGCTTTACATGGACGGCGCAAACATGAATGCGCTGGTGGGCAAGGTGCGCCCCGGCGACTTTGGCGTGGACGTGATGCACCTGAACCTGCACAAGACCTTCTCGACGCCGCACGGCGGCGGTGGGCCGGGCTCGGGGCCAGTGGCTTGCAAGAAGTTTTTGGAGCCATTTTTGCCAATCCCGGTACTCGTCCGAGACCAGAACGGCACGAAGTGCCCCGATGCCGGGGATTGGGAGGACGCCAATGCAGAGCCGACGGCAGACGGCTGCCCGCCGCTCTTTCGCGCACCGGTTTTCGACTCGCCCGCCGACAACCGCGAGGGTGTGCCGCTCCATCGGCCGGGCGCGGGTCAACTCCATTGGGAGTACAACCGGCCGCAATCGATCGGGCGCGTGCGCGCGTTTTACGGCAACACAGGCATGTTTATTCGCGCGCTGGCTTACATTCTTGCCAACGGTCCGGACGGCCTGCGCCAGACCACGGAGGATGCGGTGCTGAACGCCAACTACATCCGCAAAAAGCTCGAAGACCTGTACGAGCTGCCGTACAAGACACCTTCGATGCACGAGGTGGTTTTCAGCGATAAGCGGCAGGCGGCGAAGGGTGTGAAAACAGGCGACATCGCCAAGCGGCTCATTGACTACGGCTTCCATCCCTACACGGTCAGCTTTCCGCTGATCGTGCACGGCGCGTTGATGATCGAACCGACGGAGAGCGAGTCGCGCGAGGAACTGGATTTGTTCATCGATGCCATGCGCGCGATTGCGCGAGAGGCCGAAGAGAATCCCGAACTCGTGAAAACCGCGCCGCATTCGACGCGCGTCTCGCGGCTGGACGAAGTGCAGGCGGCGCGCAAGCCGATTCTACGGTGGGCACCGAAAAACAGGGTATAGCCCGATGCAAAATCTAAGTTTAACCAATCCCAGTTGGATCAAAGCGAAAGGAATTCTCTTTCTTCTTTTAGGGATTCTGTCATCGGTACTCTTGTTCTTGGAGCAGCCAACACCGAAGGTTGGCCTACTTCTGATCGTGGCGATTTGGTCATTCTGCCGTTTCTATTATTTTGCCTTTTATGTTATTGAAAGGTATATAGATTCAGATTATCGGTTCTCTGGTATTCTTTCGTTTCTCCGGTATTTGCTCTGGAGAAAAAAAAGCATTGAGGACTCGCTGAGCGGCGGCATTTCGCGCGGACTCGTCGAGGGCCCCAATATCGAGACCGGCGGTACTTACTCGACTTCAGAATGGGCAGCGCTCCTTCATCGCCGGCATCGAGTTATCGCGGACGGCTGGCGCCTTCGCCCACGGGTTACCTGCATGTGGGGCACGCGCGCACTTTCTGGACTGCTTTCGAACGCGCGCGCGAGGTCGGTGGCACGCTCGTGATGCGCATGGAGGATCTCGACGCCGAGCGCAGCCGCGCAATTTTTACAGAGGCAGCACTGGAGGATTTGCGCTGGCTGGGGATTCGCTGGCAGGAGGGGCCGGACGAGGGCGGTCCTTACGCACCCTACGTGCAGAGCAAGCGTCACGCTTTGTATCTGGCAGCGTGGCGCAGACTGCTCAACGACGGCTATCTGTTTGCGTGCCGCTGTTCGCGCAAGGACATCGATTCTGCGCTGGCCGCGCCTCATGAGCGCTTGCAAACGGCGAGCGGAGGCGGCAAGCCTGAGATTTTCGATGACGAACCCATGTATCCAGGTACGTGCCGCCACCTGACGGGCCGCGCGCCGCAGCTGCCCGGTCCCACGTCGACGGATGTGGGAAAACCCGACGGCACCAACTGGCGCTTCCGTGTGCCTGACGGGCAAGCGGTCGAGTTCGTCGACGGCAAGCTGGGCCCGCAGCGATTTGTGGCCGGCAGGGACTTTGGCGATTTCGTGGTGTGGCGGCGCGACGGTGGCCCCAGCTACCAGCTTGCCTGCGTGGTGGACGATGCGGCCATGCGCATCACGGAAGTGGTGCGCGGGGCCGACCTGCTCATGTCCACAGCGCGCCAGATCCTGCTCAATCGCGCCCTGGGATTCGAGAATCCCGTCTGGTATCACTGCCGCTTGGTGGTGGATCACCATGGCCGCCGCCTGGCCAAGCGTCACGACGCCCTGAGCCTGCGCGCCCTGCGCCAGCGGGGGCTTACGCCCATGAACATCCTGGCGGCGGAATTGCCGGTAGAAGTCTAAGAGTCGGGTCGGAGAAACGGGCGTGTGGTTCGATGGATCGTCTCTGGAGACGCCCGCCAGCACTCATACTTGCGCGCCGGCGTACAGCGCAGCCACCTCAGCCAGCCGCGCGATGCCGATGCGAATGTTATCTTCCGCGGCATTGGAAAAGTTCAGCCGCAGATAGCGATGCCCGGAGCCGTCGGGGAAGAAATCGCGACCCGGCACGAAAAGCACTTTGCGCTCGACGGCCGCGTGCATCATCTCCTGGGTGTCGATGCTCTCTGGGCACGTGACCCACAGAAACATGCCGCCTTCGGGATGCGTCCAGCGAAAGCCTTCGGGCATCAACTGGCTCAGGCAATCGTTCATCACCGCAAAGCGCGCGCAATAGACGTCGCGGATGCGTTGCACGTGAGCGGCGTTGTCAAAGTCGGTCAAATAGCGGTCGACGATGCGCTGGTCGAGGTTGGAAGTGTGCAGGTCGGTGGCCTGCTTGGCGATGACCAGCTTGCGCAGTGCCGCCTCGGCGGCAACAATCCAGCCGATGCGCAGGCCCGGCGTTACTGTCTTTGAAACCGTGCTGACGTAGAGCACGAGGCCTTCTTGATCCTGCGATTTGATGGGCGGAATATCGACGCCTGCGTAACGCAGTTTGCCGTAGGGATCGTCTTCGACGACGATCACTCCGTGGCGCGCGGCGAGTTCGTAGAGTTGCTGTCTGCGTTCGGGGGCCTGGGTGACGCCGGTAGGGTTCTGGAAATTGGGAATGGTGTAGAGCAATTTGGGACGCTCGCGAAGGATCACCTCTTCCAGGCGGCTGGTGTCGAGGCCGAACTCGTCGGTGGGCACCGAAGCGAAGCGTACCTCGTAGGCTTGAAAGGCCTGAATGGCGGCTAGATATGTCGGAGCTTCTGTCAGAATGCAGTCGCCGGCATCGAGGAAGACTTTGCCGATCAAATCGAGCGCCTGCTGCGAGCCGGTGGTAATGAGAATGTTTTCCGTCGCGCAGGTGACGCCGCGTTCGGCCATCTCGGCGGCGAATTTTTCACGCAGTGGACCGTAGCCCTCGGTAACGGCGTATTGCAGCGCAGAGGCGCCGGATTCGGCCAACACCCGTTGCGCGCTTTGCGCGACCTCGGCGACGGGGAAGCACTCCGGCGCGGGCAGACCGCCAGCAAAGGAGATCATGTCTGGCTGTTCGGTCACCTTGAGAATCTGCCGGATGGTGGATGGGCGTACTTGCCCCATCCTGCGTGCAAATCGGTATTCCATTGCGTGAAACTCCCTGGCTAATTCCGAAATTGCGAGCCGATGTGATTGTTAGTCTAGCTCAAGGATTCTTGAGCCCTCCCGAGGTTTTCTCACGCGGCGGGAGGCCCGTCTCAAAACAGCTTCAACTTGAACCTGGTTGGAAACTGTGGCACCGGAGCAGTTTCCGGATAGGCGGCCACTCGGACAATGAAGAAGGGTCGGCACCGGTTGAACGGAATTGAGTGGCGTACCGCGGCCCATTCGCGTCAAAATGCATTATGATTCGAAGTCTCGGTGTACTTCTCGCGATGATCGTCTGGGTGTCACCCAATGCGCTCGCTCAATCGGCCGCGCAACTGCCTGACGCTCCCACACCTGCTCCCGCTGCGCCGACTCTTCGCAATATCCCGCGTAACCTTCTTCACGATCAGGTCGGTATCTGGACCTCTCCGCTGAGGGCGAGCGATGGCGACTGGGCGATGGGGTTGTTTTTTGTCGCCTCGGCTGGGGCGCTGGGTTCCGAGGACACGAATATCATGCAACATCACTTTCTGAATCAGGACACGGCCAGCCACGCCAATACTGCCTCGACAGGTTTGACGGGCCTCCTTGGCGCCGCTCCGGTGGCCTACTATGGATTCGGATATCTGCGTCACGATAGCGACGCAGAGCAGACCGGCATTTTGGCCGGCGAGGCTGTGGTCGATGGCCTTGCCGTCAACGAAATTTTTAAGATCTCTTCGCGACGCGAACGGCCCGCGCTCGACAACGCCAGAGGCCGTTTTTTCCAGCCGGGCGTTGGCTTTGATTCCTCCTTCGCCTCCAATCACAGCGTCGTGGCCTGGTCGTCTGCTACGGTGATCGCTTCCGAGAGCGACCGTCCCCTCATTAAAATTGCTGCTTACGGTTTGGCGGCCGGCGTCAGCTCAACGCGGGTGATCGGCCGCGACCACTTCCCGTCCGATGTCTTTGTCGGCTCTGCAGTAGGATGGATGATCGGCCGCTACGTCCTTCATCACCACGCCGCAGACCGCCAGTAACAGAAGAGTATCGGCAGCTCTCCAGAGTTGGAACGCGGGCGCCGTTGCCTACAACCGGCCAACCCGAACCTGCGCCGCCACCGGAGCTGCGTCCGATGGGCGCGATGCTTTACCATCGTTGACGACAGAATTCGTGCGCATCGCATTGCTGTCGCGCCAGGATCGGTTAGCTATGGATGAGGAACAGAACCACCGCTTGAATCCGTTCCGCAGCACTCCGAATCTGCTCACGCTCCTCCGCATCTGCCTGGCGCCCTTCCTGGTGGCGGCAATCCTTGAAGGTCAGTTCCTGCTGAGTTTCTCGCTCTTTATCGTAGCGGGGCTCACCGATGCGCTGGACGGCATGCTGGCGCGCTTGCTCAAGCAGCGATCGACGTTCGGCGCATATCTCGATCCGGTTGCCGACAAGCTGTTGCTAAGCACCCTGTTTCTGGTCCTGCTGTACAAAGGGTTGATGCCGACGACCGTGACGGTGTTGGTTTTCGGCCGGGACGTAGGCATCCTGCTGGTCTCGGCGCTGCTCTACGCCGCTGTTGGCCGGCGAGAGTTCAACCCCAGCATCTGGGGCAAGGCCAACACTCTGGCCCAGATCTCAGCGGTGGCGGCGGTGCTGCTCGCTCAACTGACACAGGCACACTGGATCGCGGCGTTCCGCACGGTTGCGCTTGACGCCACCATCGCCCTCACCATCATCTCGGGGCTGCACTATGCGTGGAGTGTCTCGCGCCGCAGCGGAGCCTCAACGGCCAACGGCGTTAACGGCAGATAGGCTGCCGGTCTGACTTCGCTGATTCCGCTTCTAAGAATCGTCTTTAAGTTCCTCGGTAACAGCGGTTTCTTCAATCTCCATATCGCGAAACTCTTCGGAATCGAAGATTTCGCCACACTCCAGGCACTCGACAAACTCGGCGTCATCGTGCCGGGAAACGATTCGGACGTTGGGGTGTTTGCAGGCGGTTGCCATCGCTCTCGGGGGTTTCGTGCACCTTCATCCACTCCGGTCGGTTGCATCCCCTTCGGTCCCGCTCGGTTCTCCGTTCCTCGCCATGGCGGGGGAGGGCCAACATCCACCCCAGCGGTCAAGACCGCTTACTGGAACCGGAGACTTGAGGGGTAAGGGTACAGCCAATCAGGAATGCAATAGGTGCTCTTTCCGCAAGATTGTAGCTTTCTTTTGAGCGATTGCAAACCCATTTTTTGATGAAACCTGCAGCCTAAGGTCCGAATTTTCCCCCGACGGAACGGGCAGCCGGGCGCTTGAAAGGCAACCGAGAGCGGACGTATACTAAACACGGACCGTTCCAGTCGCATATTCGATGCTAAAGCTCACCAAAAAGGCGGATTACGGGCTGATGGCGCTCAAGTACCTGGCTGAGCACCCGGAAACACCTGCATTAAGCGCCAAGGATGTGGCCGACGCATATGGAATTCCGGCGCAATTGCTGGCCAAGATACTGCAGCGGCTCACCAAGACTGGCCTGCTGCGCTCCCACGCGGGCATGAACGGCGGCTATGCGCTAGCGCGGGACCCCCGCCAGATCTCAGCCTTTGAAGTGATCCACGCCATCGACGGACCCCTGTTCATCACCTCCTGCATCAAAGGGGCGAAGTCGTGCGATCTCACCCCGAACTGCACCATCAAGGAGCCACTGGCGCGCGTGAACGAGACCATCGTCGGGGTGCTCAAGAGCATCAGCATCCACGACTTGGCGGAGCAGGAGCAGGCCGCGGCCAAAGCGCGCGAAGGACAGGCTTTGGTCACATTGACAGTTTAGAACGTCGGCCCCGATGAGCGGCGGCGAAAACAGAGCAATCGAACGATGGAGACGGAGATGAGCACGGTGGCAAGTCAAGTGGAGGCGCCAGCGGTCGTACACCTGCCCATCTACATGGATAGCCACGCCACCACGCCGCTCGATCCCAGGGTGCTGGAGGCGATGATGCCCTGGTTGACCACGAAGTTCGGCAACGCGGCCAGCCGCAATCACTCCTTTGGATGGGAGGCCGAACAGGCCGTGGATGCGGCACGCGAGCAGGTGGCCAAGCTGATCGGCGCAACGGCCAAGGAGATCATCTTCACTTCCGGCGCGACGGAAAGCGACAACCTGGCCATCAAGGGTATCGCGGAGATGTATCGCGAGCGCGGCAATCACATCATTACCCAGGTTACTGAACACAAGGCGGTGCTCGATACATGCAAACGGATCGAGAAGCTTGGGTTTCGCGTGACGTATCTGCCGGTGAAGGCTGACGGTACCATCGATCTCGAAGACCTCAAGCGCGCCATTGACGACAAGACCCTTTTGGCCACGATTATGGCGGCCAACAATGAGATTGGCGTCCTGCAGCCCATCCGAGAGATCGGCAAGCTTTGCCATGAGCGCGGCGTGCTCTTCCACACTGATGCGGTGCAGGCGGTGGGTAAAGTTCCGTTCCACGTGATTGACGATTGCGTGGATGTGGCATCGATCTCCGCGCATAAAATTTACGGGCCCAAGGGTGTAGGCGCGCTGTATGTGCGGCGCCGTAACCCTCGCGTGCAAATTGCCGCACAGATCGACGGCGGCGGGCACGAGCGCGGCATGCGCAGCGGCACCTTGAACGTTCCCGGCATCGTGGGCTTGGGTAAGGCGTGCGAGTTAGCTCACGATGAGCTACTCCAAGAGGGCTTCCGCCTGAAAGGCTTGCGCGACCGGCTCAAGACGAAGCTCGAAGCTGAGCTCGACTACGTGCACGTGAACGGGTCGATGGAGCACCGCGTGCCCGGCAACCTGAACATGAGTTTTGTGTATGTCGAGGGCGAGTCGCTGCTGATGGGCATCAACGATGTAGCGGTTTCGAGCGGCTCGGCTTGCACTTCGGCTACTTTGGAGCCGTCGTATGTTCTCAAGGCTTTGGGATTGGGCGACGATGTAGCTCATAGCAGCATTCGCTTTGGCCTGGGTCGCTTCAACACCGAGGCTGAAGTGGACTATGTAGCTGCGAAGGTAATTCATGTGGTGCGGCATCTGCGCGAGTTGTCACCGCTCTATGAGATGGCGAAGGACGGCGTGGATTTGACCAAGGTTGAATGGCAGGCGCATTAAATGTCGGTGTCAGGTTTCAGTGCTGCCCTACTGCAACCTGCAACCTGTACGGAGTACGCATGGCATACAGCGATAAAGTCGTAGACCACTACAATAACCCGCGGAATGTGGGCACGCTCGACAAGACCGCAGCCGAGGTGGGCACGGGCCTGGTGGGCGCGCCCGAGTGCGGCGACGTGATGCGGCTGCAGATCCGCGTGAATCCCGAGACGCAGGTGATCGAAGAGGCCAAATTCAAGACCTTCGGCTGCGGGTCGGCCATCGCCAGCTCCTCGCTGGCCACCGAATGGATCAAAGGGCGCACCGTGAACGATGCGCTGAGCATCAAAAACACAGACATTGTGAAAGAACTCTCGCTGCCGCCGGTGAAGATTCACTGCTCGGTGCTCGCCGAGGATGCTATCCGCGCTGCGATCGGCGACTGGAAGAAGAAGAATAATGTCGAGGAAGTTCCTTCGCCGGTACCGGCGAAGTAGATCTGTGGAACGGTAGAAGAAGGACGGAATAGATGGCAGACATCGTCACACTCGAATCGAAGATGCCTCAGGAACCAGCCGCGGGACAGGCGCAGCCGGACGCTCCTGAGACGTCTGCGCAAGGCGTCCACGTTACTCCGAAGGCCGTGAGCCGCATCCGCGTGGTCCTGGCCAAGGAAGGCATCTCGACAGAGGAAGGCGGCTTGCGCCTGGGCGTGAAGGGCGGCGGCTGCTCGGGGCTCTCTTATTCCATTGGCTTCGACGCCCATCCTCGCGAGCGCGACCACATCTTTACTTTCGACGACGTGCGCGTCTTCATCGATCCCAAGAGCTTCGTGTATTTAAACGGCATGACGCTGGACTACGAAGAGACGCTGATGCGCCAGGGATTCAACTTCATCAACCCGAACTCCACGCGATCCTGCGGCTGCGGTACGTCGTTTTCTGTTTAGTGCGCCACGCGCAAAGGCCGTTTCATGCTGAAAGTTGTCGAGAATGCGGTCCCGGTTGCGTGCTGGTCTTGTTCCGTTGCGCACAACGAATCTACCCTCTTTTGTCCCGATTGCAGCAAGATTCAGCCGCCCACCGGCGATTTCTTTACTGTCTTTGGATTAGAGCCGCAGTTGAACCTCGATCTGGCCGCGCTGGAACAGGAGTTTCATCGCCTTAGCCGTCGGCTTCATCCCGATCGCTTTACCCGCGCCAGCGAAAACGAAAAACAGTGGAGCCTTGCGGATACGGCGCTGCTGAACGACGCCTATCGCACGCTCAAAGATCCGTTGCGCCGCACCGAATACCTGCTCAAGCTCAAGGGCGCGGGATTTGGTCCACCCACTGCGGTTCTCTCCGATTCAGCGTTCGTCCAAAGCCAGGAAAAATCTCGCGTTCCTTCGGATCTGCTCGAGGAGGTCTTCGATCTGAACATGCAGCTTGAAGAGATGCGCAGGTCGAAGAAGACGGGCGGGGAAGATCCCGAATTGAAAGAAGGCCTCAAGAAAACCAAGGAAACATTCGAGGGATTGGTTGCCGCTGTGGACCGCGACCTGCGCGCACAGTGGACGATTTGGGATGCGGGCGATAATGCCGCGCGCGGGTCCGCGCAATGCGCCATGGTGGCGCTGCTGGACCGCAGGCGCTATCTCAGCAATCTCGTTCGCAGCGTGACCGAAATTCTGGGAGATTGAGCGGCAAGATGGCGGAAGGACACGTAGTCGGTATCGACCTTGGGACAACAAACTCTCTGGTCGCCTGGATGGACGGCGACAAACCCGTTGTGATTCCTGGCGTGGACGGCTCGAACCTTGTGCCGTCGGTGGTTGCGCTCGACCCTCTGCCTGCAAGCGGCGGCAGGCCCACCGTCACGGTCGGCAACTGCGCACGCAAGGCGCTGATCGAAACGCCGGAGCGCGTCATCTACTCTGTGAAGCGATTGATGGGCCGCGACCTCGAAGAGGTCCGAACGGAGCTGAAGTTTTTCCCCTTCCGCCTTGCTGACGACACCGAAGCCGGTGAAGTTCCGCGTATCCAGTTGGGCGAGATGCGCTTTACTCCACCTGAGATTTCGGCGTACGTTTTGCGCCAACTCAAGCGCAATGCGGAGCGATTCTTTGGCGCGCCGGTTACGCAAGCGGTCATCACCGTGCCTGCGTACTTCAACGATGCGCAACGCCAGGCCACCAAAGACGCGGGCCGCATGGCGGGACTCGATGTGCTGCGACTGGTGAACGAGCCCACTGCGGCGGCGCTGGCGTACGGACTCGATCGCGCGAAAGAGGGAACCATCGCCGTCTACGATCTCGGCGGAGGCACATTCGACATCTCGATCCTCAAGCTGCGCGACGGCATCTTCGAAGTGCAATCGACCAATGGCGACACTCACCTGGGCGGCGACGATATCGACAACCTGCTGCTGGCGATCGCGCTCGATGAGATTTACTCCGAGCACGGTGTTAATCTGCGCGCGCATCCAGGGGCCGTGCAGGCTCTGCGCAAGACCGCGATCGATGCAAAGATAAGGCTCTCCACCCAGCCCGCCGCGCAATTTGATGTTGAGTTACCTAACGGAGATCGCTACCAGCGCGAAATTCCGCGCGCGGTTTTTGAACTGCTGATCGAGCCGGTGCTGGCGCGCACAGCAGGCCCGTGCAGGCAGGCGATGGCCGATGCCAGTGTCACGCCGGAACAGATCGACGAAGTGGTGCTCGTCGGAGGTTCGACACGTATTCCCGGGGTACGTGCACTGGTTGACGATCTTTTCCACTTGAGTGCGCGCGGAAAGAAGCCGCACACCGAGTTGAATCCGGATGAAGTGGTCACGCTTGGCGCGGCGGTGCAGGCCGGCATTTTGGCGGGCGCATCGAAAGCCACCGACGATATGCTTCTGCTCGATGTGACGCCGCTTTCGCTCGGCATTGAGCAACTCGGCGGAACGGTGGTGCGCATCATCCAGCGCAATTCCACGATTCCCGCTTCGGCCACTGAGCACTTCACCACAGGTGTCGACGGCCAGACGAATGTTGCGATCCATGTCTTACAGGGCGAGCGCGAATTGGCGGCGGATTGCCGCTCTTTAGCGCGTTTTGATCTGAAAGGCCTTCCACCCATGGCAGCGGGTCTGCCGCGCATCGAGGTGAGTTTCCTCATCGACGCCGACGGCATTCTGCACGTTTCCGCGCGCGAGCAGCGCAGCGGAAAAGTGGCGGAGATAGAAGTGAAACCGACCTACGGCCTTACCGACGAGCAGGTCGAGAACATGATTCTCGATTCCTTCGACCACGCCGAAGAGGATTTTTCGAAACGGCTGCTCATCGAAGCGCGTAACGAAGCGGATACGATCCTTGCCGCCGTCGCGCGGGCTCCCAAAAATCCCGCATGGAACGAATTGAGCGCGGAAGAGCAGATGGCGATCATTGCGGCCCGCGACCGGCTCGTTACGGCCAAACAAAGCAACGATCTAGCCGCAATCAGCCAGACCATGGTCGCGCTCGATCAAGCCACGCGCCGCTTTGCCGAGCTGATGATGGATGCAGCGGTTTCTAGCGCCATTCGCGGTAAAACCATGAGCGATGCTGGGAAGGAATTGAAGGAAGCAGTCACCGCGCCGCATGACTTTGCGCCGGCGGAGTTCAAATGACAGCCAACGTCAGAGGGTAGTGCGATAGCATTCACGATGGAGGAAGTTAGCATGAAACGATCCATCCTAGTTGCTATTTTTGCGGCGGCCTTCGCCGTTGCGGCATGCACGCCTGCTGCGCTCGCCGGCGACGAGAAAGACTTTCCGATTAAGGTACATGTCAGCTCTTCGGAGGTGAAAGCGGTATACGGCGGCGTCAATCAGTACATTGCAGTTTTAATCGATGGAAAGAAGTATGAATGGGCACCAACCAGTAAATTTGGCGTAGGCTATCCCATACATCCTGGCGATTATCAGGCCCGTCTTGTTAAGGATGAGGCGAAAGGGAACGGCCAGTTCGATCGGGAGTACGAGATTCTCTTTGCCGACGGCAAGACTACAAAATATCAGGTTGTCGGCGAATTCGAGTAGTACCCGACTACCCAGGCACCAGCGTTCGCCGCGGCTTGCCGCACAACGCGCAGGCTGCGGCGCGAGAGAGCGATAGCGATGAGTGGAGCGAACAACAGCACAATCCCTGCGGAAAAACTGGTTCGCGTTACTTTCCTACCCGAGGGCCGCACAGTGGAGTTCGAATTCGGCACGATGCCGTGGGATCGTCACGGCAAGCCCATGTCGTTTCTCGATGTCGCGGAGAACTTTGGTATTGTTCTCGACCACGCGTGTGGCGGATCGTGCGCCTGCACCACATGCCACTTGTGGGTCAAGGAGGGCGCGGCAGGTTTGAGCGACGCGGACGACGACGAACTCGACCGCCTCGACATGGCCGCCGATCGGCAGTTGAATTCGCGACTGGGATGCCAGACCGTTATCACTCACCCCGGAGATTACGTCGTCGAAATCCCGAGTTGGAATCGCAACTACGTTTCCGAAGGTAAGCCTCTGGCGCTGGCACAGCAAAAGTGAGGAGCCTACATGCCGCGCGAAATTCATTGGACCGACGCAGAAGAGATCGGCATTCAGTTGGCTGAGAAGTTTCCCGACGTCGATCCGCTTACGGTGCGCTTCACCGACCTGCATCGCCACGTGACGGAGCTCGAAGGCTTCGCCGACGATGCGTCCAAGTCGAGCGAGCCGCGCCTCGAAGCGATTCTGATGGCGTGGTACGAAGAGTTCAAGGACGGACAGAAATGACGCACCTGAAGTGTCCAGCCCCCATGCCCTGCGTTTGAAGAGCCAGCGCAAACGCTTGAGGTCCTACCGACCATTCCCTGTCTTCAGTGCCTTTTCAATTCCTGCTTCCGCGAGCGGCGTCATGACTGCGAAGCCCGGAGGAAGGGGATGTACGCCGTCCTTGCTCAGCGTTGCGGGTAGCCCGCCGCGGTCGTCCTTCATCGCGGAGTAGTAGTCTACATAGACGTAACCGCTCTGCGCCGCGAAATTTTTGAGCCACGCATTCACCTGCGCGATTTTCGGCGCGGGCTGGAGTCCCGGCGCCCATTGATAATCAAACGCGGGTAGTATCGAGCACAACACCACGCGAATTCCGTTTGCCGCTGCCAGGTCAGCCATTGATGCAAGGTTTGCCTCCGTCTGCTCCAGAGTCATCGGTCCCGTGTTACCGGCAATGTCGTTGGTCCCGGCGAGAATGACAACCACTTTCGGTTTCAAATCGATCACGTCCTGGCGGAAGCGCACCAGCATCTGCGGCGTAGTCTGGCCGCTGATGCCGCGGTTCACATAGGGCTTGCCGGGGAATGTCTTGTCCAACTTCCAGCCCTGAGTAATCGAGTCACCCATGAAAACCACCCGGTCCTCGCCGGGTTTCGGGGCACCAAGCGTCATGTTGGCCTCCTTGAAGTGCGCAAGCCCGCCAAAATCCATCAGCATTTGCTGGTCGTGCTCAACCCAATACGGATTGTTGGGATGCCCCGAGGGGAGAGTCTGCGGCGTGGGAGCGGTCGACGCACCGGATGTTAATTGCGCAGCCGGAGCCTTTGCTGCGGGCTGAGAGGCAGCCTGCTGAGCTTCGAGTGAAGTCGCGGCGAGAAACCCTGCCAGCAACGCGGTGAGTAACATGATTTTGCAAAAGTTCTTCCGATCCACCTCGGGTCTCCGTTCTGAGTGAAACTGGATTGGGCGGGCGGCGAACCGCCGCGTTCCCACGCGCTACGATTGTAGGCAATCGCGCCTTGGGTCAGCTACCCGGCGGGCCGCTAACTCAATGGCCATACCTCCACGATAAAATTCAATCATGCCCGGCGTAGCAATTTCTCCTGATGTTCTGGCCAAGTACGAGCCCGTGATTGGCCTCGAAGTGCATGTGCAGCTGCTCACCGCGACCAAGGCGTTTTGCAGTTGCGCGAACCGGTTTGGCGCGGACCCGAATACGAATATCTGCCCGGTCTGCCTGGGGCTGCCGGGGGCGCTGCCGGTCACGAACGAGAAAGCCGTCGAGTTTGCCACGCTGGCTTCACTGGCGCTGAACTGCCAGGTGCGCGAGCGGTCGATCTTCGCGCGCAAGAATTATTTTTATCCCGATCTGCCTAAGGGCTACCAGATTTCGCAGTTCGACAAGCCGCTGGCCGAGCACGGATGGATCGAGGTGCCAACGGCGGGCGGGGAGAAGAGACGGATCGGTATCACGCGCCTGCACATGGAAGAGGATGCGGGTAAGAGCCTGCATGAAGGCTTTTTGGACTCTGCCACGCGCACTTATCTCGACCTGAACCGTTGCGGCACGCCGCTGGCCGAGATCGTCAGCGAACCCGACATCCGCACCCCCGACGAGGCCTTTGAATACCTCACGCGGCTTAAAGAAATCTTGCTTTACGCGGGCGTCTCCGATTGCAACATGGAGGAGGGTTCGCTTCGTTGTGATGCAAACGTAAGTGTCCGACTGAAAGGCGCGGAGCGCTTCGGCGCCAAGGTTGAAGTGAAGAACGTCAACAGCTTCAAGTTCGTCCGCGCGGCGCTCGAATACGAAATCGAGCGCCAGATTGAAGTGATCGAGTCCGGCGGGCGCGTGTCGCAAGAGACGCGGCTCTGGAACGCGAACGAAGGACGCACTTACTCCATGCGCTCCAAGGAGCAGGCGCACGATTACCGGTATTTTCCCGAACCCGATTTGCCGCCGGTGTTGGTTTCGCAAGAATTTCTGGAACGCAGAAGAGCGGAGCTCCCGGAGTTGCCTGAGGCGCGGCGTGCGCGGATGATTGCAGAGTACGAGCTTTCAGTGCAGGACGCCCACACGCTTACCGCTTCGCGCGAATTTGCGGATCGCTTTGAGGCGGCGGCAAAAGCCGCGCGCAATCCTCGCCGCGTGGCCAACGTGCTGTTGAGCGAAGTGGGCGGGCGGCTGAAGGCGCTCGGCCTCGAGCAGGAGCAGTCGCCGGTATCGATGGCGGGCATCGTGCTCGCCGCCGATCTTCTCGACGAGGGCAAGATCAGCTCCAAACAGCTAAAGCAGCTCTTCGATTTGTGCTTTGAGAAGGGCGAGGACTTCGGCCCCGTTTACGAGCGCGAGAAACCGCAGCAGATTACCGACGCTTCAGCAATCGAAAAACTGATCGACGAAGTCATCGCGGCCAATCCAAAACAGGTGGAACAATATCGCGCGGGGAAGAAGACCATGGCGGGGTTTTTTGTCGGCCAGGTGATGCGCGCTTCAAAGGGTCAGGCCAATCCCGCACTGCTGAATGAGCTGGTGACGAAAAAGCTGGAAGGTTAGGGCTCAAGAGCCGATATCCAGCCCGGGGTGGTAGAACGGGCCGCCCTTGTAATTGCAGGCAACCACGCCCGCAAACTCTTTCCGATTGCCGCTTACTTGAGCTTTAAGTCCGAGATAAAGTCTTTGCGGTCGTCCCACGAGCTGACGGTTTTGGTCGCGCTCTTTCTGCCGTCTTTCTCCGCCCACAGGTCGAAGTCGACGCTCATATCGACCTGGGCGAAGTGGAAATGGCCGTTCGCGGTGGAAATGTAGCTGCGGATGGACTTGGTCTTCTCGTTTTTAAGGAAGACGGTGGCGCCAACGACCGGCTGTGAACTCTCGTTCAGAACGGTGCCCGATACCGTGCGTTCACCGATATTCTGACCCCATGCGGCCGGCGCCAACAGAGCGCACCTCGAACCTACAGGAATCGCGCCCAATGCCAAAAGACTGCATGCGATCGCAGTCAGACAACTTGCCCGCCTAATTCTCATTCTTCCTCGTCTTCTTCCAAGGGCTCTTCGTCTTCTTCGATGCCCTCTTCCACGCGCGCCAACTCCAGTGGCTCCACGCCCACGACCTCGTATTCCGTCCCACACTCATCGCAGGCTACCACGTCACCTTCTTCCACCTCGTCGATCTCAATATTCAGGTCGTTTTCGCACTCCGGGCAGCTGGCCATAGCAGCGTCCTCACTTTCCATACCAATTTGTATAACGGAATAAGCCGAATTATGCAGCCATCGCTAGTTTTAGTGAGAACCCCGCCTCAGGTCAAGAGCCATGCATCGCTTTAATCCCGGAATTCTTTTTCGAGAATTCATGCTGGCGAACTTCCGTCAAGCCTGAGCGTTTCGGAAGGATGGCACTTGTTGCTGCATTTCCGGTGCAGACCAGCGCTAGCCGGTTGCCCATGCCGACGACGGGTCCCGGCGCACATAAAATCCTGCCATGACCATTGACATCATGACACCGGTCCGCTCCAGCGTTTAACCTGTTGACTGCGATGCCGAGAATTGGCTCCAGCCCGTTCGCCTTTCCCGATTTCCGTGGCGCCACGAGAAGGTTGATCCTCATCAACCTGGCGGCGTTCTTCGTGCTGTGGATCGCGAGTGCGGTGTCGTCCACTGCGGCGCAAATTGCGGGCGCACTCACTTTCGATCCTCATTTATTTTTGCGCGGGTATTTCTGGCAGCCGCTCACTTATAGCTTCGTGCATGCTGGCATTCTGAACACGCTCTTCGAGCTTCTCTCGCTGTGGTTTATGGCGGGGTTCCTCGAGGGCTTTCACGATGCAAGGTGGGTGACGAGCCTTTACGCCGTTTCTGTGCTGGGAGCGGCGCTTGCGGCACTGGCTCTCTATCTTTGCTGCTCGACCCTGGCGCCTTCGCTGGTGATCGGCGCCAATCCGCTCTATGGCTGCTTTGGCGGCATCTTTGGGCTGCTCGCCGCCATCGGCCTGCTCTATGGCGACTTGCAGTTCATGCTTTTTCCTTTACCCATCGGCATCAAGGCGCGTTACCTGGTCATCATCTACGCGCTTATCTCGGTTGCCATGCTTTTCACTCAGCAGCATATGTATGCTTTCGCGCAACTGGGTGGTGCGCTGGCCGGCCTGCTGTTTGTGCGCACGGCGCCGCGGCACGGGTTCTCCTTCATGCTCAGCGAAGGCTGGTACGGCATGCGCAACCGCTATTACCGATGGAAGCGCCGCAAAGCCGCCAGGAAGTTCGAGGTCTACATGAAGCGGCAAGGTCGCACGGTGAAGTTCGACGGCCAGGGTCGTCTCATGGATGACGACCCCGACGATAAGAAGCGGTGGAACTAAATAAGAACAGAGAATAGCCAATAGTGAATAGGAAGTAGAAAAGTGGGATCGGGTGCCCCATCATCGCGACGTTCTTGTTTTTGTCACTAGAGTGGGCCGCGCAGCGGGCGGCGCGATAAAATTTAATTGAAATGTCCATAAAAATTGCCTTTCTCTTTCCAGGACAGGGTTCGCAGGCCGTTGGCATGGGCCGCGAGCTTGCCGAGCGATTTCCCATTGCAGCACAAACTTTTGCCGAGGCCGACGCGGCGCTCGGATTTGCGCTTTCGAAGCTTTGTTTCGAGGGGCCCGAAGAGACTCTGCGCCTGACCGAGAACACGCAGCCGGCCATCATGACGGTGAGCGTGGCTGCGGCGCGAGTGCTTGCCGAGCACGGCGCCCAACTAGGAGTCGCCCCGGCGCTGGCCGCTGGCCACTCCCTCGGCGAATGGTCGGCGCACGTGATCGCAGGAACACTCAGTTTTGCCGACGCGGTGCGTGCGGTAAAGGCGCGCGGCGCAGCCATGCAAAAGGCGGTTCCGGCCGGCGAGGGCGCCATGGCCGCCGTGCTCGCGCTCGATGCCGCGCAGGTAGCTGAGGCTTGCGAAGAAGCGGCGCGCGAAACCGGCCTCCACGAAGCCCGCCTCGTCGTGCAAGCCGCCAACCTGAACTCGCCCACGCAGACGGTCATCTCAGGCGCTGCGGCGGCTGTCGAAAAGGCTGCGGCGCTGTGCAAAGCCAAGGGCGCGCGGCGTACTGTCCCGCTTCCAGTCAGCGCACCCTTCCATTGCGCGCTCATGCAGCCCGCGCAGGAGGAAGTGGCGCGCGTGCTCGCCGGACTTACGCTCCACGATCCCCGCATTCCCGTCGCCGCTAACGTCACCGGGAGCCTCGTTACCACTGCAGACGCCGCGCGCGACGCGCTTATCCGCCAAGTGACAGGAGCTGTGCGCTGGATGGACTGCGAGCAGGCGCTGAAGGGTGCGGGCGCGAGTCTCTTCATCGAAGCCGGCCCCGGCAAGGTGCTCTGCGGCCTGCTCAAGCAATTCGATCCGGAACTCAAGTCGCTGAACGTGGAAGACGTGGCGAGCCTGGAAAAGACGCTGGCGGAACTGGTCTGATTCAATTCGGCGGCACGCCAGGCCGCGGCTGCCCCATCTGCGGCGGGTTCGGAGTCACGAATCGCACCTCGACCGGTACACGTGCCCGCACCGGCCTTCCATTCTTCTTTGCCGGATCGAAGTGATACTGCGCCACGGCAACGGCTGCGCTCGCATCCAGCCCGTACCCCGAAGATTTCTGCAGGCAAAGGCCGTGCGGAGCACCCTTCGTATCCACAACCACACTCACGATTACGTTGAAGTTGCCAATGTGCGTCTCGCCGGCGTCCATCACCGCGTCCTGTGTAATCGGCGCCGGCACCGCGCTCTTCACCTTGGGCGGCATCACGCCTTTATCCTGCGGACCGGCGATGCCGTTTGCGCGCAGGCTGTCGTGAAAGTGCGCCGGGCAGAGAGGCACTGTCAGGTCCGGTCCCATGGAGTAAGGCGAGCGCACCGTGCCCACTTCTCCCGGTTCGTGTGCCGGCGACAATGCCGCCTTTTGCGCCAGAGCCCAACCTGCCACAACGATCAGCAGGCTCAGCGTACCAAGCACTTTGCCCATCGGTCTCTCCTTTCCGCTGTTCTAAGCGGGTTAGATGCAGGCGGAGGGAAAGCGTCATGCGGCCGCCAGTTCGTGGAGCAGGAATGCGTAGTCCAGTGCGATCTCCTTCAGATAGTCGTAGCGGCCGCTCGCGCCGCCGTGTCCGGCCTGCATGTTCGTCACCAGCAGCAGCGGGTGGTTGCCCGTATTGAATGTGCGCAATTTTGCTACGTACTTGGCCGGTTCCCAGTACATTACCTGGCTGTCGTGCAGGCTGGTTTTCACTAACATTGCCGGATAACTCGCCGCGCGCAAGTTATCATATGGCGAATAACTCAGCATGTAGCGGAAATACTCTTCCTGGTTGGGGTCGCCCCACTCCTCGTATTCGGGAACCGTGAGCGGCAGCCCAGCGTCGAGCATGGTATTCATCACGTCGACAAACGGGACGTGCGAAAGCACGACGCGAAATAGCTCCGGCCGCATGTTCGCGACCGCGCCCATCAGCAAGCCGCCAGCCGAGCCGCCCTCGATGGCGACGCGGCAAGGGTCGCCGTAGCCGGCTGCGGTTAAATGTTCGACACAAGAAATGAAATCGGTAAACGTATTGCGCTTGAGGAGCATTTTGCCGGCGTCGTGCCACGGCTTGCCTAGGTCGCCGCCGCCGCGGATGTGCGCGTAGGCCATGACCATGCCGCGATCGAGAAGGCTCAGCCGGTTGGAACTGAACCCGAGCGGTAACGCATAGCCGTACGATCCGTAGCCGTACACATAAAGCGGATTCGACTGCTTGCGGCGATCTTTTCGGTAGACGATGGAGATGGGGACGGCGATGCCATCTGGCGCCGTGGCATGGATGCGTTCGCTTGCGTAGAGTGTGCGGTCGAATCCGCCGGGAATCTCAAGCTGCTTGAGCAGCGTCGAAGTGCTCGTTGCGATGTCGTACTCGTAGACGGAGCTTGGTGTCACCAGCGACTGATAGCCGTAGCGATACGTAGTCGTATCGAAGATGCGGTTGATGTGCGGGTGGGCGCTGTAGGCGGGCTCGGGGAAGGCGATCTCGCCGGAAGGAGCGGCCTCGCGTCCGGCATCAACAAACTTCCACAGGCGCAGGCGCGGCAGTCCATCCTCGCGTTCGCAGGCGAAGAAAAATCCTGCAAATAGGCTCACGTCTTCGATCATGATGGCGTCACGATGCGCGATCAGCTCCGTCCAGTGCTCGCGCCCCGGCGTTTCCACTGGCGCTGTTACCAGGCGAAAGTTGCGTCCGCGATCGTTGGTGCGGATGAACCAGAGTCCGTTGCGATGGTCGAGCGAGTACTCGTGCTCGTCCTCGCGCGGGGCGATGATGCCGAACGTGCCGGTGGGGTCGTCGGCCTTGAGAACGCGCGCCTCGCTTGTGGTATGACTGGCCGACTCGAACACGATGTACTTGCCATCGCGCGTGCGACCGACGGCGAGATTGAAGCGCTCGTCGTCTTCTTGATAGACCAACTCAGCCGGGTTGGTCTGCCGAACGCAGTTCCGAAACAGTTGGTACTGCCGCTTCTGCTGCTCGTCCTCCACGGTGTAGAAGAGCGTGCGGTTGTCCGCAGTCCAGGTGACGGATCCCACGCGTTCGACCTCGTCTGTAAGCGTTTCGCCGGTCGCAAGATCCTTGATATGCAGCGTGTACTGGCGGAAGCCCGTGGTGTCGGTGGTGTAAGCCAGCCAGTGTCCGTCGTCGCTGATGTCGGTGTCGCCGATCGAGAAAAACGTGTGGCCCTTGGCCAGCTCGTTTCCGTCGAGCAGAATTTCTTCCGGCGCATCGGCGTCCGGCCCGGCGGCCCCGCCTCGTTTGCGGCAATAGATGCCGTACTGCAAACCTTCCTCAGTGCGCGAGTAGTACCACCATGCGCCGTCACGGTAGGAGACCGAGATGTCGGTCTGCTTGATGTGGCTCAGCATCTCCTGGTAGAGCTCTTCGCGCAGCGGG
>Ga0187847_10000813_pt1 | contig 31351 bp, 32 predicted proteins | sample June2016WEW_4_10_FD_132458 | JGI IMG/M metagenome (GOLD analysis project Ga0187847, IMG submission 132458) | Peatland microbial communities from SPRUCE experiment site at the Marcell Experimental Forest, Minnesota, USA - June2016WEW_4_10 | ecosystem: Environmental > Terrestrial > Soil >...
AGCAAGGAGGGCGGCGACGATCTCGTCTACCGTGTCGTGGCGGACGATGCCGCCGCAGTGCAGGCAGGTGACGGTGCCGCAGCGGGCGTAGAGGAGGCGGAGGTAGTCGTATATCTCGGTGGCGGTGGCGACGGTGGAGCGCGGGTTGCGGGTGGAGTTTTTCTGCTTGATGGCGATGGCGGGGGCGAGACCGTCCATGAAGTCGACGTCGGGCTTCTCGATGCGTTCGAGGAACTGGCGGGCGTAGGCGGAGAGGCTTTCGACGTAGCGGCGCTGGCCCTCGGCGTAGATGGTGTCGAAGGCGAGCGAGGACTTGCCGGAGCCGCTGACGCCGGTGACGACGGTGAGGGCGTTGTGCGGGATGTCGACGTCGATGGACTTGAGGTTGTGGGTGCGCGCGCCGCGGATGACGATGGAGTCGCTGGCGATAAGGACGACGCGCGGCGGGGCGCTCTCGCCGGACTGGGTAGCGGGCTTCGCGTCTTGTTGAGAGTCGATGATTTGGGAGAGCATGGCCACTCTCCATTGTCGGATAGATGGGCCGGGATTGCGAATCGGGGGCGAAAGTGAGGCTAGAATAGGCGAAACGACATGGACGAGAAACAGCAGGCTGGCGGGACCAACGACTCCATCAAACTCCTGCCGGGCCCGCGCTTTCGAGTTGCGCTGATGGTGGCGGTGCTTGCGGATGCGCTGCAACTGATCGTGTTTCCATTTTTTGTGGAGGGCGCGGAGTCGCCGGCGGACGACGTGCTGGATTGTGGAGTCGCAGGGCTGATGATGTGGCTGTTGGGCTGGCACTGGGAGTTTCTGCCGTCGGTGCTGGCCAAGCTGGTGCCGGGAGTCGATCTGGTGCCGTTCTGGACGCTGGCGGTTGCCAATGTGTATCGCAAGGCGAAGCGGAAGGCGATTGCAGTGGAACAAGAGCGCGAAGAGCCGCGAGGCTGAGAGACCGGCGGAGTTCAAAAGAAACCCGTTTTGCACAGTTGCAGCGAGGCCTCAACAACACTCAATCCGCTTTATACTTCGGGTATGAGTACAGGTGTGAGTGTGGATGAGTTTCAGGCGCTCGAGCAGAAGGTGCTGCGGGCTGTGGAGATCGTAAAACGCGAGCGCGAGGCGCGCGCCGTGGCCGAAGGCGAAGTGGCATCGCTACGGCAACAGCTTGCCGCGCAGGCGGAGGCAGCGCAGAGCCAGATTGCGTCGGCGCGGAGTCAGGCGGACGCGGTCCAGAGCCAGGTCCAGGCCGCGCAGAGCGAGATGGAAGCCGCGCAGAGTCAGGCAGAGGCTGCACAGCGCGAGAAAGAGACCGCCGAGAGCCAGATCGCCGCGCTGAACCAGGAGCGCGACGCCGTTCGCCAGCGGGTCGAACGGATGCTGCACCAGATGGACGAGTTGCTGTAGGTTGGTCCGCTGGAAAGCTGTAGGCTTCACCAGTTCAGCAGCACATTATTGGGAGAGGAGACGCGAGTGACGGAGTGGAACGGAAAGCAGGATGAAATTGGGCTGGGCGGCCAACCTGCGGCGGGTCCGGCCTCTGGCGGTTCCAACCCCGCCGCCACGCCCGAGTCGGTCAGCGTCGAGATCTACGACCAGATCTACAACCTGCGCGGCTCCGATGGCGAGTACATCCAGCAGCTTGCCGCTCTGGTGAACGCCAAGATGCGCGCGGTCGCGGCCCACGGCGGAACGGCCGATTCACTGCGCGTCGCGGTGCTGGCGTCGCTGAACATCGCCGACGAGCTGCTTACGCTACGCGCGCGCTACGATTCGCTGGCCGGCAGCGTGGACAGCGCCGAGGACTCCATGCGCGCCCGCGCCGACAGCCTCAGCGAGATGCTCGACGACCTCCTCGAAGACCGCCGCGCCGGCTGACCGCGCTGGCTATAGAAATGGGTTGTGGATGGTCACGGTGCCGAACTGCTGGCCGTGCTGAAGGTCTTCCGAGTAGAGCAATTTGCAGCCTGCCTGCTGCGCCGCCGCAACGATGAGGCTGTCGTACCAACTCAGCCGGTATCGCTGATGGATACGGATCGCGTCGGAGACAAGACTTACCGATGAAGCGACGGTTTGCATGGGCCGGAAGGCCGTGGCCAGATAGACCTGCGCGTCGTCTTCGGTCATCCTACAGGCTGCCTTGACCAGGGCAAAGTTGAAGAACTCCTGAATGACCTGATAGCTGATGACCGCCTTCCCGCTGACTGCAACGCTACGGATCAGATCGCCGGCTACGGATTGCTTGCGGGGGTCGCGTGGGTCGTGGGCGTAGATAAAAATGTTGCTGTCGAGAAAGGCTTTATCGCTCATTCAACTCTTCTCGCGTGTACTTGCGATCGGCTCGGACATACTTTGTGCGTTCCATAAGGGCGTCGTACTCCTGTAGCCAGCGCTGGCGACCGGAGTACTGCTGAAGCCACTCGCGGAAGGCGGCGTTCAGCGTGGTGTTTTGATCGGCGGCGGCCTTTCGGGCCTGCTCGATGAGCGATTCTTCGGCGCTGAGAGTAATATTTCTCACTGCTTTAGTGTACACGAAAATAGTGCATAAAGCAAAAGGTCTCGTGTCAGCGGCGGTTGAGGCCGAGCAGCGAGAGGAAGAAGCTGGCGAAGATGGCTTCTACGCCCAGCATCAACAGCGTGGCGGAGGGCAGCGTGAGGCGCAGCATGTGCGTGGGCGAGAGGTGTCCAAAGCCCGCTGCGTGCCACAGAAAGACAGCATAGCCCAGTATCCCCGCGCCAATCAGAAGCAGCAGGCAGCCGAAGAGCAGACCCGTCTCCAGCGTGATGAACTTGAAGAGCCGCTCGAACCGCGGGTTCACGGGAAGAAAGCCCTCCTGCGTTCCGAAGACCTTGGCCGAGACGGCGAAGACCGTGATGTGCGCGCCGATCAGCACCAGGCCGAGCGCGTAGGTCAACGTGTCGACGTCGAAGCTGTACGCGCCAATCGCCAGCGGCCCGGGCAGCAGCGCGGCGGAGAGGACAAGTCCCACCAGAAGCGCGGCCAGTCCAGGGTAGAAGAAGAGCCAGCGCGGGCTGTAGAGCAGCAGAAAGCGGAGGTGTCGCCAGCCGTCGCGCCACGAGCGCAGATGCGGCGGGCGCGAGCGGCCGTCGGGCGAGAGGGTGGTGGGCACCTCGGTCATGCGCAGCCCGGCCAGCGAACTCTTGACCACCATCTCGGATGCAAACTCCATTCCCGTGGTGCGCAGATTCAGCCCGAGAATCGAGTCGCGGCGGAAGGCGCGCAGGCCGCAGTGGAAGTCGCGCACCGGGATGGAGAAGAAGACGCGGCCGATGGTGGATAGGATGGGGTTGCCAATGAACTTGTGCAGCGGCGGCATGGCGCCGCGCTCGATGGAGCCGGCGAAGCGGTTGCCCATCACCAGGTCGTATCCCTCGTCGAGCCTGGGAAGAAAGCGCGGCAGGTGCTCGAAGTGGTAGCTGGCGTCGGCGTCGGCCATCATGACGTACTTTCCGCTTGCGGCCTCGATCCCGGCAATCAGCGCGGCGCCATAGCCGCGCGTGGCGACATCGACGACGCGCGCGCCCTCGGTGCGGGCGATCTCCTGCGAACCGTCTGTGGACCCGTTGTCGGCCACCACAACCTCGCCACTGATGCCGCTGGCCGCAATCGCCGCCGCCGCCTGACGCACGCAGAAGGCCAGCGTCTCGGCCTCATTCAAACACGGCATAAGGATCGTGAGGTCGAGATCGGTCATGGGGAGAATGGTAACAAAGTTGTCAGTTGCGGGTTACAGATTGTCAGTCACCAGGTTGTTGTTGGCTGGGATGCTATTTACTGGCAACCTGCAACTGGCAACCTGTAACTGTCAGTTGAGCGGAAGCGCATAGAATGTGGTGTCGCCGAGCTGTTGCCAGTTGCGGAAGGCGGGGCCGGAGTCACTGACACGGAAGTTGCCGAAGTCGGCGACCAGAACTTTGACGCCCTGGGCGCGGACAACGTCGATGGCCTGCTCGCGGTTGGGCAGGGAGGCGAGGAATTGCGGGACAGGCGTTTCGGGATCGTAGATCTCGGTAAGGATGCGCACACCGGCCAGCCTTGCCCAGTACGGGTCGTTGAGGCAGGCAACGGAGCCGACGCACGCAACGGAGTCGCCGGGATGCACGCCGAGGGATTCGAGGCCGTCGGCAATATGAATTATGGTGGGCGAATACCAGCCTCCGGGATACCCCCTCATGACAATCTGACGCCGGTCTTCAAAGACGATGCGCAGGCTCTCGCCGGTGGCCAGCAGCGCAAGCAGAAGCACCAGGGCCGAGGCGGTGAAGCGAAGGCGTGCCGCCGCGCTCTGCGCCGGTTGCGACTCCGCCTCGCTACGCGGCCACGGCAGGCACAACGCTGCAAACAGCGGGAGAAGAATGCACAGGTAAGCGACCGTGACGTAGCGCTCTTCCGTATTGACGATGGCGTAGATGCCCCAGATGGCGACGCCAAGCAGCAGCGGTGGCAGCCAGAAGGCGTTTGTGGCGGGCCTGCCGGGCTTCCAACGCAACACGGGGTGCGCCCCCATCAGGAGCAGCAGCGCCAGCAGAAGCAACGCCTCGGGATGGTTGAAGAGGTAACGGACGACGAGGACCGAGTTGCGCACGGCGCGAGGAAGGTCCTGGCGCAGGCTGAAGTGCGGCTTGATCTGCTCGTTCCAGTAGGTGGCATCGAACCAGTCCGGGTAGGTGCCGTATGGCATCTCGGCGTAGCTGAGGATGAGCGGCGTATGCAGCAGCTCCTTCTCGGGGTGCTTGAGGTGGACCTCGGAGGAGCCAAACTGCGCGGTCTGGCAGGGCTGCAGGTGCATCTTCTCCGTTCCGCCGACGTACCACGCGTAGTTGAGCGCGCCGGAGTCTCCGAAGTCGAAGCGGTGCCTCTGATGGGAGAGCGCGGCAACGTAAGGTCCCGCGACAACCGCAAAGCAGAGCAGAGCAACCAGCGCGGCAGACAGGATTCGCGCGGGCCTGTGCTTCAGCCAAATCCAGCGGAAGACAACAAGCGAAATGATGCAGAGAAACGCGAAGACAAAAGCGAACGACTTGGTGAGATAGGCGCATCCCAGCGCCACACCCATCAGCGCGGCGTAGCGCAGGCGGTTGGTGGCGAGATGCGCCAGAAGCGCCGCCATTGCAAATAGCAGGAACGCTTGTAGCAGCGCGTCGGGGCGAATCTTGCCCAGCGAAAGCTCGCGCTGGCTCGCGATGACAAGCAGCGTAAGTCCGAGGTAGCGCAGCATGGTGCGATCCAGCAGATAGCTGACTTGGTGGCTGGCTGACTCGCGCAGCCGCACGATCGAGTCGGCAAAGCAGACTATAGCGACCATCCCCAGCAAAAAAATCCCGAAGTTGACGAAGTAGTAGGCGCGCAACTCGGTCGCCGGAGTTGCCCGCGAGAGCGTGTGTCCCAGCGCGAGGAACGCCGGATACATGGGGTGCCAGTAGCCGTTGACGATTCCCGCCCAGTGGTGCGCGCGCAACAGATCGCCCAGGTCCATGTAGGCGACCGCGTCGCCGTCGATCTGATAGCCGTCGTAGATCGCGTAGCCAAAGGTGACCAGCGCCGCCAGCGCACAGTAGAAGGGAAAGAACCGGCGCAGCAGGGTGGAGATGGCAGAATCTTCGAGATGATCTTCCTGCGGATCGCCTGGGTTCACCTTCAGACTCCCTCTGTTGCCTCGATTATCGCAGAGCGGTCCGCGGGCTGCCCGCGCGTGGCTCGCGCAGCATGATTGTGGTACTTTTTCCTTGTACCTCGCGAGGCCGGACCGTCCGGTCTCTACCTGCTCCGCAAACCACGGCGCGGCGGCGCGGATGGGGGTTCAAGCGACCAGGTTCGCAAGGAGTTCCCATGCCAAAATCACCGATTGTTTATCTCGAACTGCCCTCCAACGACGTAGCGGCTTGCAAGCAGTTCTACCATTCCCTCTTCGAGTGGAGTTTCCAGGACTTCGGCCCGGACTACGCCGCCTTCTCCAACTCAGGTCTGGACGGCGGACTGAACGGCGCAAGCCCTGCCGAAGGCCGCAGCAAATTCCCGCTGGCCGTCATCGACACCGACAACCTCGAAGCGATGGAGAAGCGAGTCGTAGCTGCGGGCGGGCGCATTACGCTGCCCATCTTCGCCTTTCCCGGCGGCCGGCGCTTCCACTTCACAGACCCCTCGGGAAATGAGATGGCGGTGATGCAGCGGGAGTAGGCCTTTCACTGAACAGACGGCTTCTGATCGTGAAATAAGAATGGGCGGCCAGCGTGCTTCATCTGGCCGCCCATTATTGTCTTTATTTGCGCCTTTTACGCGTCCTTCACGCCATCCACAAACGCCTTCAGCTTGCGGCTTCGGCTGGGGTGGCGCAGCTTGCGCAGGGCCTTGGCTTCGATCTGCCGAATGCGCTCACGCGTCACCTGGAAGCTCTGTCCGACCTCCTCCAGCGTGTGCTCGGAGCCGTCTTCGAGCCCGAAACGCATCTTGATGACACGCTCTTCACGCGGTGTCAGGGTGCGCAGCACCTGGCTGGTGTACTCCTTCAGGTTCACCGCAATCACCGCATCCGCTGGCGAGACCGCCATGCGGTCTTCGATGAAGTCCCCAAGGTGCGAGTCCTCCTCTTCACCGATGGGCGTCTCAAGCGAGATGGGCTCCTGCGCGATCTTCAGCACCTTGCGCACCTTGGCCACCGGAATGTCCATGCGCTTGGCGATCTCCTCGGACGACGCCTCGCGTCCCAGCTCCTGCACCAGTTGCCGGCTGGTCCGGATCAGCTTGTTGATGGTCTCGATCATGTGCACCGGAATGCGAATCGTCCGAGCCTGATCGGCGATGGCGCGCGTAATGGCCTGGCGAATCCACCAGGTGGCGTAGGTGGAGAACTTGTATCCGCGGCGGTACTCGAACTTGTCGACCGCCTTCATCAGGCCGATGTTGCCCTCCTGAATCAGGTCGAGGAACTGTAGTCCGCGGTTGGTGTATTTTTTGGCGATGGAGACGACGAGGCGAAGGTTGGCCTCGATCAGCTCGCGCTTGGCGCGCTCGGCGTCCATGTCTCCCTGGATCATCTCGCGCTGTGTGCGCTTGAGGTCTGCGATGGGAATGCCTGCGTCGGCCTCGATGCGTTCGAGATCGGTGCGGCAGTTCTTCTGCTGGCGGCGGTACTCCTTGCGCAACTCTTCGGAGCGCGATGCCTCATGCTTGGCTTCCAGCGACTTGATCTGCCGCTCCAGCGTGCGCATTGCGTCCACCGTCTTGTTGACCTTGTCCAGCAGCCGCTTCTTCTCGGAGTTGGTGTACTTGAACTCGCGGATGATGCGGTTGATGTAGACCTGCTCGCGGCCCAGCAGCCAGCGCGTCTTGCGCATCTCGCGGACCTTGGCGCGGGTCTCCTTGCCGGTGTGCGCGGCGGCCTTCTCGGAGAGCGCCTGCGCCTTCTTCTGGTGCTTGACGATGACGTCGATGCGGCTGACGGTCGCCTTCACCCGCGCCTGCAGTATCTCTTCCGTCAGTTCCTCTTCGTCGAAGGTGACCACTTCCTTGATGTTGCGCACGCCGCGGCGCAGGTCCTCGCCGAGGCCGACGATCTCGTGAATCACGATGGGCGAGCGCGAGATGGCCTTCATGACGCGGTTCTGTCCGCGTTCTATCCTCTTCGCAATTTCGACCTCGCCCTCTCGCGTCAACAGCGGGACGGTGCCCATCTCTCGCAGGTACATGCGCACCGGGTCGTTGGTCTTCTCCAGCGTTCCCGGCGACAGGTCGAGTTCCACGTCATCGGACTCTTCGCCCGCCTCGGGCTCGTACTTGTCGCGGTCCGCGCCCATGCGATTGTCGCCCGCGAGCACGTCGATGCCCTGGGTGTTGATGGTGGTCATCAGGTCGTCCAGTTCGTCGGGCGAGGTGATGTCGCTGGGCAGCAGGTCGTTGACCTCACCAAAGGTCAAGTAGCCCTTTTCTTTTCCGGTGTCGATGAGTTTTGCTAGATCATCTTCAAACTTGTCAATCTTGTCGTTTTCTTCAGCCACGGCGGTGCGCACTCCTGGGGAGAAAATTTTGTGGGGCCGTCTGGGTTCAGGCGGATATTTCCCTTGGTTGTTTCGGGGTTAACCGGGGGTTGTTGCGGTATTGACCGCGGTGGCTAGCCCGATCGCCAAGGGGCAGATCAGGGCATTCTAAGGCGCACGACCCCAGTTGATACCAGAATACCACAACTTTTGATGAATCTGGCACGAAAACGACTCACAGCGGCACCGCGTGGCTGGTGAACCAGGCAGCCATCTCCGCTTCGGCTCATGCCTTCCCCCGCCGCAACCGAGCCAACAGCACGCCGGGCCTGAGCGATGGAGGGTAATGCACCATGCTGGCCATGAACGCTGGAAACGTGTCATGCGCGATGCGCAGGGAGGCAGGCAGAACATAGAGGTTCATGATGACTTCGGAGATCATCAGCGACGCCGCGGCTCCGTACAACCCGTACCGGACGGCCAACAGGTAGGTGAAGAGTACGGTGACGCCGGTGGCCACGATATACCATGCGGCGAGGCGTTGGTGCTGATTGGTGGCTGCGGCAAGCGTGGAACTGGTGGACCAGAGAGAGTAGAGAACCACCACCAGGAGGAGGATCGCCAGCAGAGGACGGCTTGGCGGCACATGCCCTCCGGTCCAGTGGTGCAGGAAGTACGGCCCTGCCGTCATCATGCAGGCAACCACGAACACCGCGATAACCAGGGCCAGTTGACAGGCGCGGCGGTGCAGTGTGCGGGTGAGAGCTACATCCTTTGCGCCGTATGCCAGCGACAGCTCGGGCCAGAAGGTGGCGTTCACCATCTGCACCATCTGTAGCGCCACCCGCGAGACGGTGCGCGCACTGGCGAAGATGGCCACGTCGACCGGTCCCAGCGCATAACCGACGGCGATCAGGGTTCCCTGCAGGTTGAGGGCGATGCCGATGGGAAATCCCATAAAGGCGAACGCAGGCGAGGCGAGGCGGCGTATCTCGGAGAAGCGGGCGTGCTTCCATCCGAACTCGATCCATGGAATGTCCTTGCGCACGAAGAGGACAAGCGTGAGCGTACCGAGTGCACTGGCGATAGCGTAGACCAGTGCCATGGTGCGCGGGCCATAGCCGAGAATGATTGGCACCATGGTCGCACTGAAGGCTGCGAATGAAATAACGCTCTTGAGAAACGAACCGAAAGCGTAGCGCGCCACGCAGGTGTAGGCCGCGCTCATCAGCTGCTCGAGTTGGCCGAGCAGAACAGAGAGACCGAGGTAAACGATGATCCACTTGGTGTCGGACTCGCTGATAGCGTGGATGTTCAGCAGGCTCGCTGCGGGCACCAGGTAGAGTACGAGCACAAGAAGCAGACCGACCGCCGCACAGATAATCGAGATGAGCCACCAGCAGCTTTGAAAGACGCCAAGTGCTCCCTCGCGGTCGCCGGTCGAGTTAAGCATCGTCATCTCGTTGGAGGCAACATTGCCGAAGCCGATGCTGGAAAACGTGAGATAGGTGGGGATCGCGCTGACAATCAGCCAGTTGCCATAGACGCTGGCCGCCCAGAAGTGAAAGAAGAGAGGGACCTGAACGAGCTGGGTGATGGTGCTGGCCAGCTTGCCAACCCAGTTGGAGGCGAAGCCGAGGGCAAGTCGTCGTTTTATACGTCCATCCAAGCTGCGCTCCCGATCTGTGAGGTTGAAATGCTTGCGTGCGTCTCGAACCGGTCACAAAAGCCATCTGCATCGACTCGTGGAGTTCATGGGCCCGCCTTGTTGGCGTGGCCCACATCGGCCAAATGAGCCCGAAGGCATTAATGAGACCGGTTGTAGCCTCCAGAAAAAGAAAAACTAGATCTTGCGCGGTGCGATGAAGTATACCCTATGCCGTAAAATAACATCTACATGCTGACCAGACATGACCGTTGAGTCGGGCCAAAGGATTTAGACGCCTCGGAGAAGAGGATAGATGGGCAGATTACAGAACCGGCCGTCGCCAGCGAAGATAAGTATGTATTTCGGCTCATCGAAGTATTGGTGGGCCTACCTTGGAATCAAAGCGAATCCATCCATCGTTCCCCTTCTGGATGACGGTTTTGATCGCGCAGTGTTCTTCGACGACATATCCCTTCTCCCCCCAGGCCACGATGGTCCAGGCCTGCATAACATTAAATATTTTTATATCTTATGGGATGGGTTAAGGGACGGAGGATTGATTGAAAAAGCAGGCCTTTTCCTTGGATGCGATGCCGATTTGACAGTACTTGTTGTTGGGGATACTTCGCGAATGTCTCAAATGAACTACAAGTCCCAGAGCCTTTACTGGGAAGGCGGACTGAGTTTCAACGGATATCCGTTTCGCTTTGATTTAAGGACCGCGGCGATACTGCTAGGCGCGAAAATAAAGACCGTATTGATGCCCTTGAAGAACATTTTTCAGAGTGATGGAAGGATTTTTCAGAGCATCAAGCTGCTTCTTGGGAAAAAACAGGTTGTTTTCTGTGGATCGCTCGGTACCAGCCCGCTGCTGATGGAGATGTTCTGCGAAAGACACTCAATTGATTTCAGTCTGTTCGATAATTACGAGTTCTACTGTAACGACCCAAATCCGTCGCTGGAAAAATACAGAAGATATCTGCGCAATGACGGACTGTTTCTAGCCGATCTATACGACAGGTCTCTGATAAATTCCGCTTTTTTCCTGTCGGTTGTCCATCTGCTTGGCCGGGAATACTTTATTGAAAAGATCCGCTCTGCCGGGGTTGATATTTTTGTAAATGGATATACCGCAGGCCGTAACATCAACGTATACACAACCCCGTTTTATTCGCAACATTTATATATAGATTTCGGGAGTATTGTTGGAGCCGGAAACTATCCGCGCCTAGCCGATCTTGAGTATTTCAAAAAGACCTTCGTGAAAATCGAACTGGGCGATGCGCTCGATGACCTACTGGGTCTGGCGCGCAGTGGATCTCTCGATACCCACTTCGATCGAGAGTGGGAGTCAAAGGCCCCTCAAATTCTACGTTTGATGGAGTGAGATAGTCTGGCTGATTATTCCGCCGTGGATGGACCGCTCAGCGGTCGCGCAGCCTGCGGTCCACGTCCAGCTTTTCGGCAATCAGTTGCGTCATCATCTTCTGGTCCCCGCGCCGGTCTACTTACTGTTCGTGAAGCTTCTTCATAAGCCGATTCTGCTCGGCGTGTAGCCGTAAGTGCATCTCATTGTCGCCGCGGCGGTAGGCTTCGTCGATGAGACGTCTGAGCTCGCTCAAACGTCGTTGTGTGTAACGGACTTCAAACTCGTACAACGCGTCTTCCACCTGTGCGGTAAGCGCAGGCCCTTTCTTCGCCGGCGTATATTCCAGGGCTTCGGCCAACTGTGCGCGGGCCTCTTCGGTGGCGGCGGCGTCCAGCGGGTTCGACGGAACGGGCGCGTTGGCCAGCACATAAAGCAGGTCGGTGGTGGCGAGGTCGGCTATCCACTCCCTATTCTCGCCCAGCCTCCGCGCCGCAAGCTCCCGTGCCGGATTGTTCTCCGGCAGCACCAGCGCGCGCAGCAGGATTCGCTCCGTCTCCGTCATCGGCTCCGTTCGCTGCGCGGGAATGCTGGCCAGGCGATGCGCGGCGGCCTGCTTTAGCTCCTGCCGCATCAACGCCGAGTCGATGCCCAGCTTGTTCGCCGCGTCCTCCGCGAACTGGTTGCGGCGGATCGGGTGGACCATGCGGCGAATGTGTGGCAGCAGAAAGTTCATCGCGCTCACCTTGGCCTCCGCGCTGTGGCCGGGAAAGAGTTGGCGCGCACGCTCGATCAGGTAATCCGAGTGGCGCTTGGCCGCGCGTAGCGCCGCCCCGTACGCCTGAATTCCCTTCTCGCGCACATAGCGGTCCGGATCGAGTCCGCCCTCCAGCGTCACCAGCTTCACGTCGAAGTCCTCCTCGGTCAGCAAAGCGATGGATTTTTCCGCCGCCGTCGCGCCCGCCGTGTCTGGATCGAAGTTGACGATGACGCGCTTGGTGAAGCGGCCGAGCAGTCGCACCTGCGTTTCGGTGAAGGCCGTGCCGGAGATCGCCAGCACGTTGCGAATCCCCGCCATGTACACGGAGATGCAGTCCATCTGGCCCTCGACCAGCACGGCGAAGTCGCTCTTGCGCATCTCGGATTTCGCCTTGTCGAGGTTGAACAGGACATTGCCTTTGGTATAGAGCACCGTCTCCGGCGAATTGAGATACTTCGCGTTCTTGTCGTCGGGATCGAGCGCGCGCGCGGTGAACGCGATCACCTTGCCCGCCTCGTTGGCGATGGGAAACGTAATCCGCTTGCGGAAGCGCGCGTAAAGTTCGCCGGTTGGCAGTCCGTCGTCGCTTTTGTCTTTGGAGGAGAAGAGGCCACTGGCGCGCATTGCCTCCTCGGCAAAGCGCGGTCGCAGCGCGTCTCTCATGTGGTTGTAGTCGTCTGGCGCGTAGCCGATGCGGAAGGTCTTGATCGTCTCCGCCGAGATGCCGCGCCCGGTCAGATACTCGCGCGCGCGCGCTGCCTCGGGAGCCTTCAACTGCGCCTCGAAGTACTGCGTCGCCGCCTCGTGCAGGTCGATCAACTGCCGCCGCAGCCCCGCCTGCTCCCCGTACTGGCGAGCCTCCTCCGGCGAGCTGAACTCGCGCTTCGGCAGCGCAATCCCGGCCTTCGTAGCCACCGCCCGCACCGCCTCGGGAAAGCTGAGGCCCTCCATCTTCATCACGAAGTTGAAGACATCGCCCTTCTCGTGGCAGCCGAAACAGTAGTAGTAGCCATGCGTCGCGTTCACGCTGAACGACCCCGTCTTCTCCTTGTGGAACGGGCAAAGCCCGGTGTAGTTCTGAGCACCGGTCTTGCGCAGCTTCAGGTAATCGCCGATGATGCGCACGATGTCCGCCTGCTGCTTCACGAGTTGTGCGAAGTCGTCCGCCATAAGCGCCGCAATCTAAGAGTGTAGTTGAATTGAGGCGCACCCAGCCCGCAGCCTCTTCCTGCCATCGTTTCTCACTTTTTGACTGGAAACGGTTCGCCACCATCGCCAGAAATGGTCGGGACGCGACGGTATCGATGCTCTTTCGCATTCCATTTGTAGACCAATTCTTGATGTTTGCTGGGGCTGGCGTGTGAGTCAGTTGGTGCCCAGATCGCCTGATACAACTGTAGTGTCTGATCATCCAGATGCTCTAGGCTCACACCCTCAGAACTATATTGGAAGCGCCGGATAAGACGTCCGTTGTTACAGCTAAAGGCCATGACGTAGTACCAAGTACCGGTTCCCGTCAGGTGATCCCGGTCGAGGACAATGACATGTAACCAAGTAGCCGGATCAGGATGTACTTCTCGATCGTCTAGCAAATCGACTTGCCACTCGTGAGATTTCGAAGATAGAGGACTGTCGGAAATGAACGCAGTGCCATTGCGCAGACGAAAAGAGTCTGCTCCTTGGTGACTCCCCTCGTCATCAGGTGCGGTACGAATCGCTGCATTTCTGAAATCGAAATGCCTCACATCGACACATCTCTGCGCGCAGGCAGAGTTCGAGAATAGGCAGAGTGCGAGCAGGCCGAAGAATAAGCGAATCATGTCCGTACTATACCTCGTGATTGTGTAGTCGGTTGAAGTTTGCGGGCTGCATTTCTTTCGCAGTGCGCCGCGCCCTTACAATAGAACTCGATGCCGACCCCTGAAGAGCTTGACCGCATCTGTATCGTCCTGGTTCGCGCGCGCAACCCCAACAACATCGGCGCAGCGGCCCGCGCCATGCACGACTTCGGCCTGCGCCATCTGCGCGTGGTCAACGACTTCCCCGTCCCCTTCGAGAGCGCCCGCTCCGCCGTCGACGCCTCCGCGGTCCTCGCCGATGCGGTCGCCTGCGCCACTCTCGCCGATGCGGTCGCCGACTGCACGCTGGTCGTCGGGACCACCGCCGTCGGCGAGCGCGACCTGCAACATCGCCTGCTTCCGCTGCCCGAAGCCGCGCCCCGTATGCTCGCGGAGCTTCGCCGAGAGGCCGGGGATGGACGCGTGGCGCTGCTCTTCGGCTCCGAGAAGACCGGCCTCAGCAACGAAGAGATGAGCCATTGCAACTGGCTGCTCACCATCCCCATGCAGCCGTACGCGGACGTGCGCCACGCCTCGATGAACCTGGGCCAGGCGGTCGCTGTCTGCCTCTACGAGTTAGTCCGCGATGAATCGGAGCCGCGGAAATTGGCACGCGATGAGCCGCAGCCGCGGAGTCTGGCGGGCGATCCCGCCAACTCGCCCGCAGCCGAATCGCCAACCACCGCAGCCGACCTGGAACGCCTGACCACCCTGCTCGCCGAGACCCTGGAAAAGTCGGGCTACCTGCGCCGCCACCCAGCCAACTGCGAGCCCGCGCAGCTCCGTCGCCTGCTCCGCCGCATGGCCTCCGACGCCAACGACGCCCCCATCTGGATGGGCATCTTCCGCCAGCTCCTCTGGAAGATCCGCCGCGCATGCGATTAAACATCCAGGGCATAACCAGGCATCCAATCCGGTCGTTGATGGGAAGATGGCGGCGGCCCTCTTTTTTGCAGCCGGATTGACAACCTGGCAGAAGTTGACGGAGCGCGTCTGCTGCATGAGAATCTGCGCTCTGCAACTTTGTCGCATAGCCTCGCCCGGTCAATAAGCCGGCTCGCTGGCGATCCATTCGCCGCAGCCTATCCCCATTCAATGCAGGATTTTGCCGTTCGCTATTCGATCCTTCTAATGTTGCGCCCTGCTGCGTAGTCTTAAGCACGGAATGCGTCTTGTTTTAACAATGGCAATGTGCCTTCGAGACACCCATTGTTTGAACACTGGATCGCGTTCCAGCACGGGTTCGATGGATAGTTCCAAGGATTTGTTTTATCGAGCAACAGAAGCGTTCCTTCAAGCCCAGGATGAGAGAGCCCCGGCCCCGTCCGACCAATTTTCTTCAGGAGAGAGATCAATATGGCAACGCCCGCAAAGAAGCCCGCAAAGTTGATGGAACGAGCGATCGTACAGGCCGCCAAGGGCGGATGGTTCGTCTACAGCAGGCTCAACGCGCTGGTCGGCGACACGCCCGCCTTCACGCCCAAGTGGAGCGACAAGCCCCTGCAGAAGAGCTATGAGAAGGAGAAGCCGCCCTTGGGCTGGCCGCGCACCACCGACTCCCTTTGTCCGAAGTGTCTGCCGGAGATTCGCCAGCAGATCGTCGACGGCAAGCTGCCGCATGAGATTCTGCTCAACGAGAAGGTAGGCGAGCTGAAGGCGCAGATCATCGAGCGCGATGGCAAGATCCTGATGGTCAAGGACTGCCCCATCCACGGCCACTTTGAGGACGTCATGTCGATCGACCCGGCCTTCATGCGCCATCTGGAAGAGACATTCCCAGGCCGCGACATCCGCGCGCACAACGACGAGAAGCTGCACAACCACGGCACATCCACCGTCACCCACGGTCGCGGTGCGGTGCTCACCATCGACCTGACCAACCGCTGCAACATGATGTGCGATCCCTGCTTCATGGACGCCAACCAGGTTGGCTTTGTGCATGAACTGGCGTGGGACGACATCACCACCATGCTGGACAACGCCGTTACCATCAAGCCCAAGCGGCAGATGAGCGTGCAGTTCTCCGGCGGCGAGCCAACGCTTAGCCCGTACTTCCTGGACGCCATTGCCTACTCGCGCAAGGTGGGCTACACCAGCGTGCAGGCGGCCAGCAACGGCATCGAGTTCGCCAAGTCGAAGGAGTTCTGCAAGGCCGCGTATGAGGCGGGCCTGCGCTATGTTTATCTGCAATTCGACGGCATCGGCAACGCGGCCAACTCGCACCGCAAGGTGGGCAACGCGTTCGACGTGAAGCTGCAGGCGATCCACAACCTGCACGAGGCGGGCGTGGACATCGTCCCGGTCACCACCATCGTCAATGGCATCAACAACGAGCAGGTGGGCCGCATCATCCAGTTCGCGCTGGACAACCCGAAGATCATCCACTTCCTCAGCTTCCAGCCGGTCAGCTTCACCGGCCGCGACGAGGCCATCAGCGACGAGCGCCGCATCGCGCAGCGCTACACACTCTCGCACATGGCGCACGACGTCAAGAATCAGACCGGCCTGGGCGAACCCACGCGCGACTGGTTCCCCATCTCCTTCATGTCCACCTTCTCCGATTGGGCCGACCTGGTGCACGGACCGGACCGCGAGTGGGGCCAGCTCACCTGCGGTTGCCACCCCAACTGCGGCATCTCCATGGCCATCATGGTCGACAAGGAGACCAAGGAGGCCGCGCCCGTCACGGCATTCATCCAGGCCGAGCAGCTCGCCAAGGACATCGCCCGCGTCAACGACTCAGGCCGTGGCAAGTACCTGACGATGCTGGGTGCCGCGCTGGCCCTGCTGCGCAACTACACGCCGCAGAACGCGCCGACGCACTTCAAGATCAAGGACCTGCTGGCCAAGTTCGACAAGAGCTTCGGCGCCAGCGGACACAACTACGGCAAGGTCACCGCCGACCGCACGCTGGAAGACGTCAAGATGCGCCGCGCCGACCGCTGGAACTTCCTGTTCATCGCGGGCATGTGGTTCCAGGACCTCTTCAACTACGACTTCCGCCGGACGGAACAGTGCATTATTCCTTACGCGACTCAGGAGGGCGAGATCAGCTTCTGCGCCTACAACACCGGCGTCGGCTGGCGCAACATCATCGAGAAGATGCACATGACCTCGACGCTGACCAAGTGGTACGAGGAGCACGGCCGGCATGAGATCTTCGCCGGCGGCAAGAAGGTCGGCCTCGACCATCAGGACAAGTACGAACTGACGCTGAACGCGGCGGACGTGAATGCAGCGGCCAACGATACCTTCGACAAGAACGGCATCGCCCGCAACGCGCGCGAGGAGAAGATTCGCGCCCGCGACGCCAAGCTGAAGCAGGACGCCGAAAACGCTCGCATGGCCAAGCTCTACCGCAAGGAGATCCTGGGCGAGCAGGAGCAGCCCGCCTTCGTCTCCCTCAACGAGATCAAGCCCGCTGCGCCCGTGCAGGTCGAAGAGCCCGTCGCGAAGTAGCCATTGCATGGAGCAGACGCGCTTCGCGCAAAACCTTAAACGACAGCAACAACAAAGGCCGCCAGCAATGGCGGCCTTTGTATTGCCACATTTAGGTCTATCTCTTGCGCCTTTCACGATCAAGTTCCCATTGGAGGATTGCGTTAGACACAGCGCCATAACTGACCCGCCAAGAAATAGCATTACGGCCCACATACTCAGGTCTGCTGTTTTCCTGTTCGTGAACGTCTTGAATGCCGAGTACTAACCGTTCAATACACAGCGGGATAAGTTCCTCTAGAGGGACAATCCAGCTAAAGGAGCCCTTCGGCTTGTTCCATGCAACATTCGCCCGGAAGCCTGCCAACATCGGCATCATCCATCCGAGGGGAATCTTTCCGTCCACCTGCTCGTTGAGAAAAACGAGCGGATTTGAACGATTTGAGTCACTGCGAATACGTGTACTTTTACCAACCTTGTAGCGTCCCACGTTGAATCTGAGCGCTTCCTTTTCGAGCATGTCTCTCAGGCGCAGGATATCGGGAGCCTTGGAGATCAGGATACGGAAGGAATCGCCAGTCGTTGGCTTTGTGGCCTGTTCAGCGAATCGGCGAACAATGCCCTCCTTGCGCCCAAACAGTGCTACAGGATGCTTATTTTCGTCGTAAACGTCCCGGTCAAAAACTGCCAGGTAGTAGAGAATTTCTCTCACATCGACCGGCTTGTCATCGTTCATCTTGTAGGCGATGGAGTTTGAATAGGGCTCGTTGGCAAGAACTCGCTGAAGTTCGGCGAAGTGCTTACGCAGGTTCTCAAGGCTCGTGAGGTCTACCTGCTGGCTAGTGTTCAATCCCCCGGCGATTTCGGCTATCTGGCTTTCATCGACCCCAATTAAGACCTTGATGAAGACCTGGGCCTTATTCGTGGCGTCAGCCGATTCCTGACTCTTGATAATTGCGTCGAGCGTGTGCGCACCATCAACAACACCGTGTAACTTTGGATCGGAGAGTTCGAGGATCACTTCCTTGCGTGCTTCGTCGAATTTCAGGTCCTTTGCGACTATCGTCATGCCACGATTCCGCTCGTGGAAGCGGGTCGGCTCGTCTTTGAGAGTCTGGGCGATTGCCCGATAGACCGAACTACGAGTGTTGACCTCACGTGGATTTACAGCACGCCAATCCCACAGATCGCGAGAAAGACTAGATGTGGGCGTGAAGAAGAGGCCAAAGCGAGAATCGCCGGCGGGTGCAGGAAGGGATCTAAATTGATGGGTGGAAAAACGGAAAGTAGCCATTAGTGCTCTCCTAGCAGGCGACTCGCAATGAGATCGCCGCAGATATCGCACATCACAGCATCAACGCCGGAACACAATCGCCCGAACGTGAAACTAGATGTACCGAGCTCAGGATACACCTTATTGTAATTTCCGCAAGTTGCCGGGGGCCATATTCATGTGCAACGCGCGCGGGTGTGGTCAGAACTTCACCAGCTCCACATCCAGCGGCTCGAAGTGTTTGTGGTTGAGGGTGGCGACGCGCAGGCCGTGAACCCGGGCCGTCGCGGCGATTAGAACGTCATTGATCTCCGCGGTCCGCTTGTTCTTCTTCTCCCGCGCCAGCAACCGCCCGCTCAACTCCGCAACCGCCTCGTCGACCGGAAGTATCCTGCCAGAAAAATCCGGCAGAACGCGATTGGTGAGCCATGCCTCCAGCTCCCGGCACCGCGCGCCCTCATCGAGCAACTCGATCCCGTAGCGCAACTCATGGATAGTGACCGCGCTGATCAGCAACTCTGCTTCGCGGCGCTCCGCCCACCATCGCAGTACGCCGGAATGCGGTTGGGCTTTTACGGTCTGCGATACAACGCTCGTGTCCAAAAGGAATTTCAAAACTCAACCTTACGCATGATCCAGTTCGGCCGTTCCAACTCGACATCCACTCCATCTGAAGGCGGGCACCGCAAACTCTCCCACGACCGCTGCCCCGAGGTCTTGCCGTCCGCCTCGATGCCTTCTTCGCGCGCCGTTCGGCTTTGAAACTCAATTCTGGTGGAAACGATATATTCCTCGTCCCGCCGCCGCACAATCTGGGGGCCCTCTTTTCTCGCCTTATTCAGGACCGCGCTGAACTTCGCCTTCGCCTCCGTCGCTCCCCATGTTGTCATGCCACTCCTCCCTCAGATGACCATTATGGTCATTTTATCACCTTCCGCGCCTTCGACCGCGATCTACGCAGGTCGATGCCGAAACCCACCAGAGGCGAATTCTTGAAAAACTCGGACATGGTTCGTGCATTCTGCGCGTGCGGGCGGTTTCTCTTCTCCCACTCTTCGGGAGAGACGATCAGTGCGACCCGTTTCCCATGCCGCGTGATATGCTGCGGTCCCTGAGTTTGCGCGACTTCCACAATCTCGCTCGCCTTCGCCTTCAACTCCGCAATACCCCAGCTCGCCATCTCTCTCCCCCCTAAAATGACCATTATAGTCATTTTGGTCGATCAACGCTCGCCATACTTTCGAATCAGCTTCTTTTGCATGTGGCGGGCGCGGGCCTTCATGGCGGGGGTTCCGTTCCATGGGAACTGCTCTACGAGCGCCTCGGCCTCATTGCGCAGCGAGGGCTCGTCGAGCGTCACCATCGGCTGGGGGTTCACGCGCACAGAAGCACGCCAGAAGTTTGGCTACAGAAGACACTGATTCCGCGGTCAGAGACATGGAGAAGAACGCCGTATTGCCTGCTGTCCGGCTTGAGCCTGGTACGCCAATGAGCTGGCACGCGCCTCAGAGGCTAGATCATCTCCAGTACCAGCAGATTCCAATCCATGAAGCCTCGGTGGCTTAAGGAAATGCCTGAATCGGGGTGATAGTACTCGTTGAGCGAGCTGTTGGCGGCGAGGTCGTTGGAGAGCAGGCGAAGGGTTTTGTCGCGCAGCTCGTTCTGCTCGGCGTGGAAGCCATAGTTCCCCAGGGCCTTCCAGGCGAAGTAGTTGACGATGATCCAGACAGGGCCAAGCCAGTTGCTTGGATTGGAGCTGAAGTCGAGCGAGTACATCGTCTCCCTCGATGAGAGCGAGCGCACGCCCCCGGCGGCGCGAAACCGGTCGTCGGCGAGATAGTTGGCGCGGACAAGCTCCTGGGCTTGCTGCTGGGTTGCCGCGCCGCACCAGAGCGGCAAGAACCCGGTGAAGGTCTGAATACGCAGAGGGAGAGACTGCCAGGACATCGCCATTCCGGGCTTGACGCTGGGGATCAACTCGGCGCGGCGATCGACGCACTGCACATCGACGGTATAGAAGAATCGGTCGCGCGGATCCCAGCAGATCTGGAGGATTCGTTGGCCGAGTCGTGCGGCCTGGGCAGCGAGGCGGTGACTGTCGTCTGCGCGGTTGAGGCGCGTGGCCAGTTCGGCTGCTGCCTTCAGGTCCTGATAGAAGAGGCAATTGAGCAGGAGGTTCGCGGAAGAGAAGAAGGGCCGGCCGAAGGTTGTGGGGTCGTTGTCGTTGCCGATGGCGACATCATCTCCCCAGACGAGTAACCCCGTAGCGGATTGATTATTAGTCACCCAGGATTCGTAAAAGCGGAGAAGCTTGCCAAAGATCGGGGAGAGCCAGTCGACGGAGTCGAGTTCGTCCGCGGTGAGGAGTGCGAGCTGGCCGAAGACGGGTTTTGCCTGGTTGCGGAAGTTTGGGCTGGCCTTTTCGAGCGATCCGAAGAGATCGGCGCGGAGGACGTCGATCATGATGGGGATACGGCCTTCATCGGACTGGTGGTCGAGGAAGTTCATCAGACTGCCGACGGCGGCATCGCATATCTGCCGATGCAGCGAGCGATCCCCTGCGATCTTTGCGTAGGCGAAAAGGCCGCGCGCGGTCCAGTAGGTGTCCCAGTCCCAGAGGCTGGTGGAGTAGACCTTGCCGGGAAGGCTGGGCGCCACGCTGGGATGAGTGAGGATACCCTCGGCAGGCCTCAGAAGCTGCGGCGCCGTGCCGGCGAAGTAGGCGAGAAGGCGATCCTGCGCCTCCTTGCGGGCGGGTGCAGTGAGGGGAGGCGGCGAAACGGGAGGATCGGGAGTCCGCGCGTACGCACCAGAGGGAAGCACCGAGGAGGCACCCGCTGCGGCAAGCGCTGAGATTACATTGCGGCGTGAACGTATCATGTCGTTCGTCATGTCTTAAACCCTGCGGAAGCGGAGCGCCTGGTAAGGGCGGCCGGCGAGCTTTATCCGGCTCCTGCCAGTGAAGGTCCCAGAGAGCAATGTGGCGGTCATCTCCCACGGATCGATGAGTTCGGCGGTGAAGGTACCGTCGGGCAGGGGAAAATCGTAGTAGATGGGCTGATGGTAGTCCATAAAGTAGAGGATCTCCTGCGTGGCGTGGCCGGTTGCATCGGACGATGAGGCGTTGAGGTAGTAAGCCGCCGGGGTCTGCGCTTCGAGGCCGACGCGCTTGGCGTCTTTGCCAACGGCCGTTGCGGTCTCCTCTACCAGTTTGCGCAGGAAGGCAATGCGAGCCGGACTGATTCCATGCAGCTTGCCGCCGTGCGACCACCAGAGGGTGGGCGATGCGCTTTCGTCGAAGGACTTATCGGGATTGAGCCAGGTCTCACCATGCGTGACGTAGCATCCAGCGATCACGCCGAGCCAGAAGCGGCGCATCATCTCCTGGCCGGAGAGGTTTCCCCATCGGCTGTTGAGGTTGCCCTCGTACTGCACCTCGTCGAAGCAGATGGGCTTGCCCCAAGCGGACAGCCAGCCAGCGGCGGAGTCAAAGGCGTCGGTCTGCAGGCTGGCGTGCGTAACCCAGGGGCGCGAGGAGTCATACATGGTGTGCGAGTAGTGTACGGAACGCAGATGGCCAGCGGGATCGTGCTGCTCGACGATGAGGAAGAAGCGGTCGAAATCCTGCGCGGACTTCGCCCGCATCAGGTCCCACTCATTGGCCATCGACCACCAGATGTTTCGGTATGCGGACATGCGCGCGATCAGATAGCGCAGGTAGCGATCGTCCGCCTCCGGCGGCATGGTGGCGTAACCCCAGCGGTCGTAGGGATGGAAGACGATCAGATCGGCTTCGATATTCATCGCGCGCAGATCGGCGATGCGCTGCTCGACGTGCGCAAAGTAAACCGGGTTCAGACGCGTGAAGTCGCTCTTGCCGGTCGCATCGCGCTCGAAGGGATAGAGCGGCGGCTCGTTGTGGTTGTATTGATAGCTCTTGGGGAAGACGCACATGCGGATCTTGTTGAAGGGCGCATTGCGTAACGACTCGAGCGTCTGCTGCTGTAGCTCTTCAGACTGGTGTATCCACGCATAGCAGGTGGTGCCGAACGGGAAGAAAGGCGTCCCGTCCGCATACGCAAAGTGGTGTGTGTTGCGAACACGAACAGGCCCGTGCGCGCCAGTAAGCGCTGCGATGCAGGTGAACCTGCCGGTCTTGCCGGAGAGTTCCGGCGCGTTGCTGCTTGTGATATAGCTCCACTCGCCCAGTATGTCAGGCATAAAGCGAACTTTGTAGTTGCCGTTGCCATCGTAGAATCCTTCCACCGGCACGTTGCGACTGCCCAGCGAGAGCGAGACCGTGAGTTGGACGTCGATGAATGGATTGCCCGAAGATGGACCGGGAAGCGTGAGTTCGAAGACCTCCCACTGTGGAACGAAACTGTGTGCGACCGGGGTTGCGGCAGCCATTGCAGCCACGGGGGTTGCGGCAGCAAACGCTCCCACTGACGCGGCGGAGCCGAGCTTCAGCATCTTGCGTCGATCGATTTGTCCCATATCAAGTTTCCGCGTTTTGCGTTCAGAGTTTGCAGAGAAAGCCTAGGCTCTTCAGCTTGATCTGCGCAAGGTGCCTGTTGCAGGGAAAGATGAGGGCTGGCGATCCGGTACGAAGCCCATACCAGGACAACGTCGAATTGACCGCGGCGGGCATCCCGCATCATGTCACCACCACTGAAACACGCGCCCAAGGGAACAGAAAGGAAAACATGCGGAGCTTTTCAAAAGACTCGGCAGCCAGGATGTCTTGCGGCCCCAACTCCGGGTTTCAGTGGTTGCAAAGGCCAAGGCGCTGGAGGATCTCATCGCTCTCGCCGGGCGGAGTTTCGAGCGTGCTTTGCCGTAGGGCGTGCTGGTGGGCCTTCAGGAAGAACAGATGCGCGATGGTGATAATGGCTGCTGTCACGAGCAAGTGGACGAGACTGGCTTCAATCCATCTCTCCTGGTGGACGACGATGAAGACGAAGAAGAGGAAGAAGACAAAGTAGCGCACCACCATAAGCGGAAAATCCGTGATGGAGCTGATGCGCAGGTGGGTGAAGGGAATAGTGTGAACGGGGTACAGGCAGAGGTCGGTGAGCAGCAGCGAGATGCCGATGGCGACCAGCACTTGTCCTGCGGTGACGAGGGGTGTCCGCAGTTCGGCGGGCGAGAGGACGTGGAGACCCAGGGCTGTAGTGGTGCTGATGAGCATGGCCCACAGCGTGATCCAGGTCCGGGTGCCTGCCAGGTGGTGCGGGCCCGACCGTCCAATGATGGCGGGAGATCCAGGAGCAGCGACGGTCAATCGGGGCCGAGACGATGGAGCTGAGTGCAACGATGGACCAGAAGGCCATGATGTGCACGGCGGTGCGTATGGCGTAGAGGGTGTTTAGCCCCAAAGCGAATTAACTTGCATGATAAGTGTATCGGTTGTACTAATACACTAGTGACACCATTCCCAATCACGCTGCAGCCCGGTATCCCGATCTCCGATCAGATTGTCTACGCGGCCAAGCGGGCAATCATCTCGGGGCTTATGCGCCCGGGCGAGGCCTTTCCCTCGGTCCGCACCCTGTCGAAAGAACTACGGATCAACCCCAACACCGCCCATAGGGCTGTCACTGAGCTCATCGACGCAGGTTTGTTGGCGATGCATCCCGGCATCGGCACGGTTGTTGTGACGCCGCCTGACTCAAGTCCCAGGGAGCGGACCAAGCTGCTGGCGCGTCAGATCGAAGAGCTAGTGGTAGAAGCCTGCAGACTCGGTGTCGAGCAAGAAGAGCTGGTCCGCTCAATCGCAAAGCAGTACGAACTCCTCACTCCTAGTCGCAGAGGTCAGACCCGCCGATGATCACTCCATCCATTACCACACACGCCCTAACCCGCATGTACGGCTCGCAGACCGCTCTCGACGCCGTGACGCTTTCCGTGGAGCCGGGTTCGGTATACGCCTTGGTCGGCCAAAATGGGGCCGGGAAGACGACTCTGATCCAACTGATCATGAATCTTCAGCCTGCGACCTCTGGCACCTCAGAGATCCTTGGGCTGCCCTCGGGGCAGATTCGAGGTGCTGCATTGAACCGCATCGGCTATGTCGCGGAGAGCCAGGAGCTGCCAGAGTGGATGACGGTGGAGGCGCTGCTAAATTACCTGCGACCGTTCTATCCGACGTGGGACCGCGAGCTGGAGGTGCAGCTATTGCGCGACTTTGCGCTGCCAATAAAGCGCAAGCTGAAACATCTCTCGCGCGGCATGAAGATGAAGGCAGCGTTCATCGGCGCGCTCAGCTACCGGCCCGCGCTGCTGGTTCTCGACGAGCCGTTCACGGGACTCGACCCGCTGGTGCGCGACGAGCTGATTCAGGGACTGCTGGAGCGAATCGGCGAAACGACGCTCTTTCTCTCGTCGCATGACCTGGCGGAGATCGAGAGCTTCGCCAGTCACATTGGCTATTTGGAAGAGGGCAGTCTGTTGTTCAGCGAAGAGATGACGACGCTGAGCAATCGCTTTCGCCAGGTCGAGTTTGCGGTCGATCCGGCGAGTACGCCTCCGCCAAAGCTGCCGCCGGTGTGGATGGAGTTCGAGCGGGCGGGGTCGCTGGTGCGATTTATCCACTCGCAGTTTGCGACAGAGGAAGAGACGCGGTCCCAGATCGAGGCATTATTTCCCACGGCGAGGGAGGTCGCATTTGCGCCAATGCCGCTGCGGTCGATCTTTCTTGCCAACGCGCGCACGCACCGCGCCAGCAGGGCACAGTTTGAATCGGGAGTTGCAGCGGTGAGCACGCAGGGAGGCAGGGCATGAACCAGATCGTCCACATCTTTCGCAAGGACACGCGGCGCTGCTGGCCGGAGATTCTTCTCTCGCTGGCCATCACCGCTGCACTGGTCTGCATCTATCCGCTGCGCTGGCTCGCGCTGCCCGGTACGGACGCACTGGGTACTCCCAATATGAATGCTGCGGTACTCGGCACTGTGTTGGCGGGACTGGTTGTTGTCGGTTGGGTGATGCTCATCGCGCGCATCGTTCATGCGGAGAGCCTGGTGGGCACAAGTCAGTTCTGGCTGACAATGCCTTATGAGTGGAAGAGTCTGCTGGCTGCAAAGCTGATATTTCTTGCGATCTATCTGTATCTGCCGCTGGTGGTTGCGCAATGTCTGCTGCTTTACTTGGCGGGCCTGAATTCGGCCTCTACGATTCCGGGGCTGCTCTTCAATCTTCTGCTCATCACCGGATTTCTGGTTCTGCCGCTGGTTGCGATTGCGGCTGTTACGGAGAACTTCTTCCGAATGGCGTTCGCTTTGCTCGGTGCTGTTCTGATGGGCGTTGCCGCGCTGGTTTCTATAACCCTGCAAAATTATAGCTACGGCTATAACAACATCTGGTACAGGCTGTTACTCCTTGCAATGGATAACCTCGCTGCTCCTGCACATTCGCTGACCTCCATTGGACATCACAAACAGCTTCTCTTTGCTCTGTTGTTTGCGACTGTCTGTGGCGCGGTCGTTCTCTTGCAATATGCACGACGGAAGACCTGGCTGTGCCGGATGATTTTGCTTGCGCTGCCGATTGCAATCGCCATTAGTGGCATGGTGCAGGCCCACTACGCGATCAGCGGTCAGGCACAGATCGACCACGATTATCCGAAGCTGTCGGCTGATGCCGCACCGATCCAGCTTGCGTATGGTGTGGATGAAAAGCATCCGATCGTTGTATTCCGAGGAAGGAACAGCTCCGGGGCCCTAATTGCTGGGGCCAGAATTCCGCTGCATGTGTCGGAGATTGCAGAGGGGACAGCTCTCAGCATCGATCATCGGATAGTAACTATCGAAGCTCCCGATGGCTTCCGTTGGAGTACAGAAGCGAGATTCAATTCTATAGGGCAGTATGATTTACCCGGCAATAGAGTCCCCGACGACGTCGAAAGGGAGCAAGCAACATTCGAAATTCCATACGCGCTCTACGAGCGGATCAAAACTGGCCCAGTGACGGTACGGATCACGCTGGCGCTGACTCAGTTGCAGGCGACCAATTCGGTTCGCGCTACTCTGTCGGCGCACGACGTTGCGGTTCCCGGCTTCGGACTCTGCGAGGTGGAGATAAAGGGCTACGGAACGCTGCAATGCAGGCGTGCGCTGCGTGGACCGCAGCTCACCAACGTCCGTGTGGGTTGGTCGAAGACACCTTGTGCTGTGCCAGAGGACGAACACCTATTGAATCATGGTTTACAGTGGCTGGGGCAGCTTGACCGGGAACCGGCAGAGTTTGGCATTGTGCCCATACAGTTCTTAGAAGTCACATATGGTTGGGCGTATCAAGACCCTAAGTTCTATATGGAGCACGTGTGCACGGGCGCACCGATCACGTTTACTCAGTATAAGTTCAAAGGACGATCGCAAGTCAATCTGACGATACCCAATTTCTACCTTCCACCTGAAAATCCTGCGTCGAATATTGATCACTCCGGTGGAAGGGCTCATTGAAGATATAGCGCGAATCAGTGTCGCTCCCATAAGTTTGTGGAGCAACCGTGTATGTTTGTGGGTTATTTCGAAAGGATGGAAGAACAATATGGTGCGTATATTCAGCAAAGAGCTTTGGCGCTTTTCTTCGGCAGCTTTCTGTCTCATGATGGGATCTGTGCTGATGAGCGCATCTGCGCTTTCAGCAGGGGCGCAAGTGCAGGCCAGCGGGAACAGTGGTCAACCAGTGGCATCTGCACCCGGAAGTCCGGTGGCAGGCGTTGATAGTAAGCTGACATTTGACGCAGCCTCTATCCGCCCGAGCAGTCGGAGATTCTTTCTCAAGGGTTATGATTTTCTCGACCCGGTGAGTAACGCGGCACCACCGCAGGGAGGCCTATTTTCCTGGAACGTGCAGATCGTCTCGCTGATTGATTTCGCATACGATCTCCGGGGTATCCCGGTGAGGATTCAAGCGTCGTCAGCCCTGCCAAAGTGGGCACACGACGAGTGGTATGCCATCGAAGCCCGCGCGGAAGGGAACCCTACCCGCGCCGACGTGCGCCAGATGGTGCGCTCGATGCTGGAAGAGCGCTTTGAGTTCGTAGGCCATCTGGAAAAGCGTGAAGGTGAGGTGTTCGCGCTTGAGGTGGCAAAGCCGGGTTTGGGACTGAAGCCGCACGCCGAAGGCGCACCATGCACGCTTCCTTCGTCGCTGATGGATGAGAACAAGTATCCACAGGCATATCCACCGTTTAAACAGGTTCCTCCACGCTGTGGCGTTTTCAATCGTGAACTGAGCCACAGCGGGGAGCGCCGCCTTGAGATGCTGGACGTGACAATGCAGCAGATCGCCGATTCTTTGGGACTGCAACTGTCTGTCGTTGACCATACAAGGCTCGAAGGACACTACGATGCGGTGCTCGACTTTGGACCGAACACCGTTGCGCCGAATCCCGATCCTTCCGACGAGATTGGTCTCCCTCTGTTACCGGTTGCTCTCGAAAAGCAACTCGGTTTGAAGCTGGACAAGCAGAAGGCTCAAGTCGATGTTTTTGTGATCGACCATATCGGCACACTGTCAGAGAACTGACACCCTGCCATCGAGGTCATTGTGGACACACGGGAGCGCTTCACGATTGCCGACCTCCTGTCGATGCCGGCAGCTCGGGTCGGGCGTCCGGTGCTGGACAAGACAGGATTGATCAGCACATACAATTTCACGCTCGACTGGTCGATCTATTCGGCAAGCGCGGCGGCCAGTAACTCGCCCGAAAACGATGCGACCTCCATCTTCACAGCGTTGGGAGAGATTGGATTGAAACTCCAGCCATCGACGACTAGCGTGGAAACCATCGTCGTCGACCACATCGAAAAACCTACTCCGAATTGACAGCCGTTGGTTCAGTAACACCGGGACGACCACTAGCACAGTGACGAACAAGGGCAGCTAATTAGCGGGAACGGCACCCAGCGGGGCTACGAGATAGTGGAAGAGTACGAGGACCGGATCAGCGGAGCGAAGGCCCGCCGGCCTGGACTCGATGCCATGATGCATGATGCCCGCCGCGGCCAATCGACGTCGTGCTGGCCTGGGCTTCGGACCGCATCGCCCGGTCGGTGAAACACTTCCTCGATGTGCTGGACAAGTTGAACCTGCTGAACATCGAGTACATCAGCTTCCGCGAACAGATCGACACAGGAGGCCCGCTTGGCCGGGCGGTTGTTGTCATCGGTGCCATCGCTGAACTGGAGCGCAGTCTGATCGTCGAGTGAGTGCGCGCCGGCATGCGGCGGGCTAGGCTCGAAGGCCGGCATAGCGGATGGAAAGCCCTGGTGCTCGTAGCGCACCACCGGCGGCCTGGGATGCAGGTCGCGCCAGCGGCGGAGCTTGGCGCGGCGCAGGATGCGGCTTACCGAAGCCGCGCTGGCACCGGTCCGGCGGGCGATCTGGTAGCCGGGAAGGTGTTGTTGGCGCAGCGTCAGCCCCTGTTCAACAACTAACTTCGCTAATTCCTCTGACTAGGAAAGCTAAGTCATGCATTCTTATGAATGTCCATTCGATCTCCGGAGTAATTGATTGCTCGTCACAATCAGCTTCTCCGTTCTTGATCGAATGGAACAACCTCTTGAAAGATCACAGGTACACCAGGCTTTTGAACTTCGGTAACACCCAAGAGGATGATGTACCAACGAACCCTATGGCACAGTTGGGTTGCCATGAGACGCTACCTGCATTGGAGAGACACACCATGGAAAGACCCCGGATGAAGAACTGCCGTACCTTTGAATCCCATTTAGCCAGCAGTTCGCCGGCCCTAGCAGCGCCGCCGCGCCTTCTTTTCGCCAGGAAGGAGGTCGCCTATCAATTAATCCTTTCTATTCGTGCGGTGGATTACCTTATCGCCGTCGGCGGCCTCAAACGCGAAAGATCGGTGGCAGGATACTCGTTGCCCACGACGAGTTGATCCGGTTCGCCAGGGCCGACCGGATGGATCCAATGACGCCGGAGGTGTCGACACCGGCAGCGGCAGTTTCCAAGGCAGCCTAGTAGAAAGGTACTCACTTGGGGGGTCAGCCTGCAAAGGCTGGCCCCTATTCTTATGGTTCCGATGTGACCCAAATGTGACCCACATGTTTGTAGATGAGTTGATTGTTCTTCAAGTTACTGATTATATGGTGGCCCGGGGCAGAGTCCAACTGCCGACCTTCGCGTTAGGAGTGCGCTGCTCTATGCAACTGAGCTACCGGGCCTTGATGCTAGTGTAACTGGTAAACTGGACTCGGAGAACTTATGCCTCAGATCGAGCGTCGGCGTGCGGTTTCGGTTGGTATTGGCTCAATTGTGGTGGGTTCGGATGCGCCGGTGGCGGTGCAGTCGATGACCAACACGGACACGGCGGACGTGGAGTCGACCGTGCAGCAGATTGCGGCGCTGGCGCGGGCCGGCTCCGAGCTGGTGCGGGTGACGGTGAACAACGATGCAGCGGCGAAGGCGGTGCCGAATATCGTCGATGGGATACGCGCCAAGGGCTGGGAGACGCCGATCATTGGCGACTTCCACTACAACGGGCATCAGTTGCTGAAGAAGTATCCCGCGACGGCGCAGGCACTGGCGAAGTACCGGATCAATCCGGGGAACTGCTCGATCGGGCGCAAGGACGACGACAACTTCCGGACGATGGTCGAGGTGGCGGTGGAACACCAGAAGCCGGTGCGCATCGGGGTGAATTGGGGCTCGCTGGACCAGGCGCTGCTGACCCGAATGATGGACGAAAACTCGAAGAGCGCCAAGCCGCTGGCCGCGCGCGACGTGATGATGGAGGCGATGGTGGTCTCCGCGCTGGACAATGCTGCTGCGGCGGAGCGATATGGGCTGCGTCGCGATCAGATTATTTTAAGTGCGAAGGTTTCAGGCGTTCGCGATCTGATCGATGTTTACAGCGAACTTGCTTCGCGTTGTGACTACGCGCTGCATCTCGGGCTGACCGAGGCGGGCATGGGTATGAAGGGCATCGTTGCCTCGACCGCCGGGCTTGCTCCGCTGCTTCTGGCTGGCATCGGAGACACGATTCGCGTCTCGCTGACTCCGACTCCGGGCGGCGACCGCTCGGAAGAGGTGCGGTGCGCGCAGCAGATCTTGCAGTCACTCGGCATTCGCAGCTTCATGCCACAGGTGACGAGCTGTCCCGGTTGCGGACGAACCACCTCGACCTACTTCCAGGAGCTGGCGGAGCGGATTCAAGGCTACCTGGTGGAGCAGATGCCGGAGTGGAAGAAGCGGTACGCGGGCGTCGAGGAGCTGAAGCTGGCCGTGATGGGATGCATCGTCAACGGACCGGGTGAATCGAAGCACGCGAACATCGGCATCTCACTGCCGGGGACGTTCGAGGAGCCAAAGGCCCCGGTCTACGTTGATGGCCAGCTCTTCACCACGCTGAAGGGCGATCAGATCGTCGAAGAGTTTCAGGTGATTCTGGCCGAATACGTCGAAAAGCGCTACGGGCGCTTCTGAGTCGACAACCTGATCGACAGGGCAATGACGTGAAACATTTGCCATTTAATCGCTGTTTGTTCACCCCCTCCCCCTGCCATCCCCCTTGGCGGCGGATTGGTGCATAAGTTGATTGTTATGTGGTGGCCAGAGGGATAATACTCATAATGGATATCTTGGGGGCAAGTGGTTTTGAATCAATCGGTTGCGCGGGTTGTGGGTGGCCATGATATTGATTGCGTTGAAGATGCGGCTAAAAGATTCAGGACATATGGGTTAGGGGTGAAAATTGAGGCTTTGGAGCGGGTGACTCCGGAAAAAGATTCATCCGATGCGACTTGTGGATAAAATATTGATTCGGTGCGGCTTGCACCGGTTTTTCTGAACGTGCAGCGGCTCAACAAAGACAAATACGGAGATTCTGGCTGCGCCAGAATGACGGTGCGGGGGCTGCCCGAAGCTCGATGGATTTGATCCATATATTAATTGTAGCAAGCGGAGCATAACTACTATGCCAACTTTTTAAATGAATTATGTGGTTTAGTTGGTGTTAGTTAGGGGGATTTCTGGGCGTCGAGGGGCTTGACAAGGGGATTTGCTG
>Ga0187847_10000814_pt1 | contig 31348 bp, 49 predicted proteins | sample June2016WEW_4_10_FD_132458 | JGI IMG/M metagenome (GOLD analysis project Ga0187847, IMG submission 132458) | Peatland microbial communities from SPRUCE experiment site at the Marcell Experimental Forest, Minnesota, USA - June2016WEW_4_10 | ecosystem: Environmental > Terrestrial > Soil >...
GTGGACACTATAACCCCCAATCACTCTACCTTGTTAAGAAAATAGGGCGAAATCATGATTTCATGCGAGCCTGTGGCATCTATCCACAATACAGGGATGTCCTGCTCATAACAATACAAATGGTCTCTATAACCATTTACAGTCATCTTTGGACCTTCCCCCGACTTCATTTGCACAATATCTCCGTTTTTCAAGGGCCTGTCGCATGGTGGAGAAGATGTTTTATTACTAGATTGTACTCCCAGAGCTATTATACCAATTATAATGAATACCGTTAGTAATAATATACATCCCACAAAAAATTCTACTATTCCTATGCGCTGTGAATCGCAAAAGTTTTTAATGCCTCTCACAGTAAGGCATAGGATATACCAAACTAACCTAACCACCACGAAACAAAGCAGGCTTACACCACACGCCACTACTAAATGGGGTAAGGTGATCGCGTCCAGCTCTGTCGTTAAATATGCAATGAAGGCATCTATGTTATTTCCGATTGTCATTGTTGTCCTCCTGTTTGCGCGCTGACTCTACGGTTGGCATAAGAAATGTGCCCAGGTTGTGACGATATGCTTAAAGCCTTCTAAAGTACCGGTATTAGCTATTGTTAGATCCCTGCCCCTAACATGTGATCCATCTGCGAATTGTTCGGAAGGATGATTCGTGCCCTCAAACCCCGGACGATTGATGTGAAAAATCCTCCCACCCAAACTACGGATCATCTCCAACTCATTAGGAAACCGAACATCGTCGCAAACCACTTTCGCGTCTTCCGGCAGGCTATCCACACGTTGCTTCCAGGCGTTGATCCAAAGATCGGGGTGGATCATATCCCGGCCCCATTCCGTGCCAAGGGTTATCATGGCGTGTCGCGGGGTCTTTCCGCCGAGGAGGACGCAGGGTTGTTCCTTCAGGAGGCCATCTGTTTCTTCTACGCTAAGACCCAAGGACCATAGCATGTCCTTCAGGGGACCAGCGAAACGCACGCGCACGAAGTCTTGCTGGCGCAGCAGTTCTTCCGCAGCGGTGGTTTTGCCAGAGCCTGCGGCTCCGGTGATGCCGATGATAGTCCTCATGACTCAACACCCTCTGCATCATCCTCTCGCGCTATAATTAACGCAGCCTCATCCAGTTTCACAAAAGGTATATATTCCGCCGCGATACACCAAAGCACGCATTCCGCATGGTCTCTGGTAAGGCCAACTTTATCCACCAAGGCTGCTACGATTGCTTCATACACACCCTCGTTCAAGCTTTTCTTTAGCTGATCTAAAGTATGTTGAACATCATCTGTGCGATCACTCATCTTCCCTGATCCCCCATTCCACGCGCAAGGTCTTGCCTGCGCTCGTTACCGACACATCCAAACAGAAGCTCTTAACGCCCCTGGCAATCGCGTCCCGAACCAAATCCATGGAAGCAACGAGGGGTGCCCGCTCTGTACAGTCGTCTGTAAAAGCCCGCTCCGGACATAGCTCCTGGGTTTTCTCTTGAATGGTCACAGGTACACTTACCGAGTCTTCCATAATCTTCACCACCCGCATCTTTTCAAGTTCATCCGCCAACTCGTTCACCAAGGCCGATGTGTCCAGCGTAGACATCAAATGGCCTTGGTACTGCATCATCTTGGCCGTGCGCCGGGCACGGGAAATGATGTCTTCGGAGTTATCTGGGGTGTCGTTCACTTTTTTTCCTCCCTTATTGTTTCACCAATAATAAGCGCCGCCGTTATATTGTTAAGCGTAGCTCGCAAACTCATTACCTGTGTGGCTATAATATCCTGCGATACAGCCACTCTCTTGGCGTCATTAAGTTGCTGCGTCTTGGTATCCAATTTGCGTTTCATTTCGTGGATAAATGTATTGCCCCCAGAAATTTCGCCGGTAGTTATCATTATGTGGCAAGGTGTGCATAAACTTCCAACAAAGCCACCTTCCCCTACTCTGTTGACGCAGCCCTGTACTATGCACTTCATCGCGCCCTGCTTAATCATTGCGGCAATTCCGATGTCCATTCGAACTTGCAATGAAGGCACCACATACGAACTGTATCGCCAGAAGGCCACCCATCCTGCTGAGATCCAGCAATTTCTTCGACATCTTTGTGCTGGATATTATCTGCCTCTGTTACGCGATCCCAGGGCGATTCAGCAGTGCATAGAATAGTCTTCCTCATCGTGTGCCCTCCATCCTCTGTCCAGAACTCTCGTGCGTAAACACAAGCGTCCCCACGCTCCCAACGAGTATCCCCACCGCCAAGGACACCACGACAAACACCATGCAGATGTGGCAGACCTGTTCCATAGTGGTTTCGTGGCGTGGTTTTTCCCGTACCCAAGGCTCGGATAGAACTGTCCCCCGAAACACGCTGTCCGGACCTGCTTTCTGCATGTAATCGATCCAGCGACGGCGGTGCTCTTCCTGGCGCTTTAGTTCGTTGTCGTTCATTGTGTGGTCCCCCTATTCTAACTATGCCATAGATTACATTTGGGGCATTTGTATTTAGGATATGGTCGCGATATCCAGTGTAACACAAAAAGACCAGTTATAAAAACACCTACCGCCCAGCCCGCGAAAAAGGAAAATACGTCTATTGCGTGCATGTTTGTTCTCCCCTCTCAGTCCGCAAAGTCTTCCAGGTCTTCGAAGTCCTCTTCGATATCCTCCTCATCATCATCCTCCAATCCCATTCTCAATGCCCTTTCCACCTGATCTTTGGTCAAATTCCCTTCCACGGGAACGGCATCACACTTTTTCGTGCATTCGTCACAGAGCATCAAGCCACCTTGAATGGAGGGCGATCCCGATAAACTGGTGCGATCTACCGTGGCTTTGCCACGAACGGCCCAGGTGTAATAAGTACCGTTACCTGCCCGGATAGCTTCGTGAACCATTCCTTCTACCACATCCCCCAAAAAATCACGCTGTGGTTTGACAATGAGGAAAGTGCCTGTGTCTAATTCAACCCCAAACCGCTTCGCGCAGTGGGGGTTTTCGCATTCACAGAGGATGTCTATTCGGGCTATCGGCATTGGTGGTCTCCCCTATTTGTGTAAAGTTGGTCTGCATGCCTGGATTTGAACCAAGGACCTCCGCCTTCCAGGGGCGGCGCGCTACCGGACTGCGCTACATGCAGATATGTTAAGATGAGAGTAGGGTGGGGACCAAAGCGTTCTCTGGATTCCATTATGGCAACGGATCCCCACCCCACACACGGCCCGCTCTGGCAACTTGCGGAGTGCCTAGCAGGAAACCACAGCCACAAGCAGAGACGGCCCAGGGCACCCACCGTGTGTGTTTTGAATAGCGACGGAGGGCAGGGTAATCAGCCCATGGAGACTCCCTCCGTCCTTCCCGTGAGAGATGAATAGGGTCTCAACCTATCCGCTCACGAAACCTATCGTGTATGACCTATAGGGAAACCAGCGCTTTCTGCAGTTCCTCAGTGGGCATCTTGCGCAAGTCCTCGTCCTGCCGATCCGCGATGATGGCCAGGATACGCTGCTTTCGCGCCGCACGCTCCTCGTCCTCCAGGGCACGCTTGGCTTCCGTCACACGCACATCGATGATGTGCTTCACGATGTCAAACTTCAGTTGCACGGTCTCGTCCGACTTGCGATCCGCGATGACGAAGGAGATATCGTCGCCGCTTTTCAGCTGCTTGTGCAGCCCCCGCGCAATGTCGTCGAGATTGGTAACAGCCTTCCCCCTGGCCGTAAGCGGAAGGTCCCATAGATCCTCCACAGACAGGGCGCCCCGCATCGTATCGAAGCGCAGTTTCTTCCTGGAAGCTTTTTCGAAGTCGCTCATCTTTCTCTCCTCTTTGATTTCTTGCCTTACACCATAACCCGCAGCATGCGTGTTATCTTTCCCGTAACCTTTACCAGAAGCTCGGTGTGCTTCGTATCCGAAAACCCGAGTCCCGACAACTGATTCACCGACGATTCCGTTTTCATCCTTGAACCAACTATCTCCAAGACTTTACGATGCTTGTCAAGATCGGCGCGCAGAAATTCATTGTAAAATCCGCGTGCCTGTCCGTCGTTTTTGCAGCCGTCCAGCATGAAGAAGTAGTGCAGATTACCTACACCGTGCCCATCCCAGTGGTTAGGGGAATACAGGAGCACAGTCACGTTATGAAACTCCTGCGTTCGTATCCCCCAAATTTCTCGGGCCATCGAGGTAGAGGGCAGTGATTCGATCACCTCGATGCCGTTAGCGTGCGTGTACCTGAATTTGTACACGGTGATCCGTTCCTGGTCACGAACAGCCTTGGGATAGACAAACCGAGTTACGGTTCCTAAGAAGTCTACCTCTACTTCGAAGCCAACATTGTCTGACTCCCGCTTACGGTAGTTGTGCACGCCTAAGTGATAGATACCCTCTTTCATGCGGTGACGCGAACCGTAATAGATGTTTTCTACTGGTTCTCGTGTCATTCCCGCGAACGCGTTCATATCCACATCCAGGCGCCCCGCTGTTCGCGAATCACCTTTGTTGGCGAACCAGATGTGATACTCGTCCGGTTCCCTCATATGAAAGTCTAGGTCATCGTAGTTATACCAAGCCAGCCGGCAACACAGATCACCTGTGATGTTTCCTCCGGCCTTTTTCACACGCTCCTTGATGGAGTCTGTCACATCCCCATTATAGCTCCAGCTAAAGCCATTATCCCACTTAAATAGTGGTTTGGAGTCGCTATAAACAGGGGCGATCAGACTCACCAGATTATTGGCGTGCTGATTTTCCACCATGACCTCAATGGATTCGACATGGGGCACGATATCCTGGATAAAAGTGGCGATAGATACCTGCTCCACCTTGGAAAGATTCTTAGGAACAGAACCCTTCGTCGGGATATTGTCAAACACGTCATCTTTCATCGCCTTTCGGCTCGTCCGATTGGCAAAGATGATATTGTTGACACTGACATCAGCTAGCGTTGCATAGCGGCGCTCCAGGGCCGAAGTGAGCCCCAGTTCCGCGATCGTAGCCTTGGCTTTTGTCACCATAGCAGACGTAACAAGCGCAGTCGGACGCTTGTAATTCTGTGGCGCAACGACAGCCTCGAACTTCCGCACAGCGGCTTCCAGGTCTAGACCCTCGGACAGATCCACCAGAAGGGTACCGATCGACGTATTGCGGATTTTCGAGACAGCACCCGGCACTTCTTCAAGCATCGCCCACACAAAGGTGTCTTGTTTACTTTCCGGCAGCATATCGAAACTGCGCTTCAGCGATTTGAACGCCTCCACTGTGGCCTTGTGCTCGTTCCCCCGATAAAGGGAGTTCTGCGCAATAAGCTCCAGAACCGTGTCCGTTGCGTCCAAGGTCAGTTCCCGCAGAGAACGGAGCAGTACATCGTGCTGCGCTCGCGCCTCGGACAGTTTCGGACCGATATCCTTGCCCGCGCAATAATAGTTCTTTCCTTGGTTGCGCCGGAACGGAATCGTCACGAAGAAGTGTTCCCACGTGAGAACGGTGCCCCCCGTAGAATCAAAGTTATGGTTTACGCCTACCGATTGTTCCGGATGCAAAAATACATTTTCGATCGGCGCGGACGTAACCAACTCGGCCATGGCCTGCGCCACGGCTCGATATGTGGGATCGTTGATTTCACAATCCCAGATACTTACTTTCTTTCGGTCTATAATGGCCACGGCATTGCCGACAGCCCGGATGAACTGCCTGCAACAACTGCAATCATGCTCTCGGCGCTGGCGGAACACCGGGTTCGTGCCTGGCGGAAAACTATCCAGATAAATGTTCCAGAGAACATCTTTATCAACTTGGGCACGAAAAAGGTTGTGCCCCGCCATCATGTTGAATTGCTTCTCAACGGCGACTTTTAGCACATGGAAGTTTGACATGTGGTGTACTCCCCTCAGTTATGTAGACAGTTGGTTCCTGATGTTTTCCCGCTTAAGTTTAGAAGATGTGGTGGGGACCACGCGATTTATGGCCCGCACGAACCCAAAGGATCCCCACCACTCTCAGACCTTTAGGTCTGGACTCTACTTAGTAGGGCACGTCGTCCGCGTAACCGGCACCGCCGCCGCCCTCGCCGCCTTCATCAGGCACCACGTCTTCATCCAGCACGACCTCACCGGATGTGAACGCCTTGAACAGGTCCCGGCCCCGGAGATAAGCCACCTCGTCCACAAGGCCCGGACGCTCTTCAATGACGTACTGCGCGAACGTGCCCTTCGGATTCGAAGTCTTGCCCGTAGTAATGTGATACAACCTCGCCCACGACGGCTCGATCCGGCCATTGGGAAGCCGATGCGAGTTCATGATCGACATCCAGTTCTTCGAGACCTTATGGCCCGTAGACTTGAGATCGATCACATACGGGATCGTCTGCCCGTCCTCGAATATGGCGAAACCTGGGTGGTACCGGGTGTAGATCAACTCCGTACCGGCAACAGGCCGCTCCCAGACCGGGAAACCAGCGTCGCCAATCCGTACAGCCACGTCCTCTTCCAGATCGGGGATGTCTTCACCCAGCTTCACGCGCCCGCGCATGCGCGCCACGTCGGCGCGCGTCGCTACGCGGTTGTCGTACCGGCCCTTGAAGCCACCCCCACGCAGACGCGGAACGAACTCAGGCCAGGCCTTGTAGAAGGCGCACGGCTGAAACAGGATGCCCTTGGCGCCGCTCACGAAGCGCCCTGCATAGTTCGGAAGCAGGATGTCCCCCACCTTCGCGCCTTCGATGTGGGTAGCCTTCGTGTCGTCCAGCTGCGGAGACAGCGCCTGCAGCACCCGCATGAAGGGGACAACGTTATCCTTGGCATCGGTACTAATGCCCGAGTCGGCGTCTTCTAGCATCATGGACGATACGTCGTGAACGATGACGGCGGGGGCCTTGGGTTCCCGGACAGCAGGCACTGGTGCACCCAATGGGGATGCATTAACATGCGTCGTGGGGAGAACTTCTTGGGCCATCTCCTGAATAGTTTCTTGGACAGCCTCGCTAACCGCCTCTTTAATAGACTCCTGCAACATAGTTTTCACGTCCTCGCCTTTCGTGTCTTCGCTCTTTGCTTCGTTTCGCTTCGACATAATGATCCTCCTACCTCTATCCGGGGCCGCCCAGGGGGCTAGCCCTTGTTGCATGCTCATTCTGGTCTCCCCTGTTAAGAAAGCTCCTCATTAAGGTACCCACTGATGGTAGCACTTTGTGCACCAACGTCCATCTGATTGGTAGGGCCGGTTTACAAAGCCCGCCCTATTGTTTCCGCATTTAGGGCAGTGCTGATCTCTCCAGCAACGACGCACTTCCCAGGCGATAATCGCAATCGTTATCACGAGTGATACTATTCCTACCCAGGGGATGTGGTCCATCCTCACTTCCTCCTCTTCGTAGATAACTTACGCTTACCCGGCTTTCGCAACTCCGCGCGCTTCTCCACGATCCCGCCGATCACCTCCAAGGGGGGAAGCGGCTTGCCAGACTTCACGATCTCCCGCAACCACGCCCCGAGCGTCTGGGCGTGTACGTCTTCCTTGATCTCGGCCGTCACGGCGATCCCTGGAAGGATCTCTTCGATCGTGCGCATAAACTCCAGGGCCTGCGCGCGGGCCTCCCTGGGGAAGTTGTAGACGACACGGGTCTTGATCAGGTCCCCGGCCTCGCGCGCCTCCAGGCAGGCAAAGCCACGCTTGCGGCGCTCATCGTCCCAGTCCGCCGCGATACAAGCCGTCACGAAGTCCTCGATGACGACATCACAGGGCGCGAAGCCGTCTTCCTCACCAAGAGAGATGCCCGGCACCTTGCATTCCATCATGAGGTCCGGGATCGCTTTGGTGCGAAGCGTGTGGCGCTCGGCCGCGAGCGTATCCAGACGCGTCTGGAGGTTCTCCATCTCGGTCTCTACGGCACGCAGGTCCGAGCACAGGTTCCGAAGTTGGTCCAGCTTATCGGGAGGGGATTCGTCCTCTGCGAGCATGAGGGCTTGGACGTGAGTATTGTCCTCTTCCGGGTACGGGTGAATTACCTTCACCCCGAAAGCACCACGCAAGGGTGCGATACACTCGTCACATACCAGTTCGTATGTTTCTTCTCCGTTGGGTCCCCAGACGATCCTCCACGCGGCCTTATTGTTGCACGGCACGTACGTCTCGAACCCAGGAACTGGGCGCTCGCAACAGCCTGGACGGGCGCGGATAGCACGGGTTGTTGACTCTGTCTCTGCATTAGTTAAGTCTTCCATTGGTGTCCTCCCCTGAGTCTGTCCCGCTATCTACCTCGCCAACTTCTTCCGCTCCCGCCATCATATTCAAAATTCCCCGCTCAACCTCTCTGCATGCTTCCAATAATACTTCTAAATCCGGCCCAGAAACTGCGATAGAAGCATCGTCATCCTTATCAAGGATGACAACTATCGAGGCAAAGTCTTCCTCTGAATCTTCTAGGATTTTACAGATTTTTTCATGCATCGCTTCGAGCGCGTCGTTCATTCACTCTCTCCCGTACACGCAGATAGTCGTTCCATCGGCGCCTACAATCTTTAGCTCATCTCCTGGGTGGACTATAATTGCTTGAAACCTGCCTATTTCTATCGTGGGTATTTCTTGTTCTGAGTTGCAAGAAGCTTGCGGCTTTGCGCCCGGCCACACCAGTATGAGCGTCACGACAAGCGCAGTCAGTGCAAAGCCGATGATTCCGAAGATCATTGCGCTATCTCCAATTTCTCATAAAATGTTGCAGTCAAACGAAATGCTGTTGCCACAGCTACTGCTGTTTTTTTCTTCGCACTAGTCTTAATGCCATGAATAATTAAAGCATCACTGGCCCGCCGACGCAAATCCTCAACAATTTCATCCCGCATCTCTGCGGCCGTTTTTGCTGTTGAAATGATCTTCATTTGTTGACCCCTCCGTTCCTGACAACAGACACCTTAGGACGATTCCCTACCTGTGACAATCTGTTCTTAGCAGATCACCGATCACGAATTGTTTCAGAAGGCTTCTACCGGACCATACCGCCATTCTTGGGTAGATTGGTTCAGCAGACTCAATCTATTGGCATTGACGCATTTAATGGCGTCCGCTTCTCTTTGGTACGTTCTTACTATATGCCACTCTTGATGTCTATACCATCTGGTATAGACAGCGAAGCGTATGTTAGTTGCACTGCACATCATCATGGGATTTCCTTTCTTTGTTTCGAAAGTTTAAGCATCTCCGACACCTGTTCGTGGTTCAAATCCATTGCTTCCATAAGCGTCAAGATCATCACAATCGTTTTCGGGATCGGCCGATGTCCGCGAGACCAGCGTGACACGTGCTCGCGGCTATAGCCGGTGATGCGGGCCAAGTTCGACTGGCCGATGTCCTGACCAAGCGCAGTCGCGCGGAAGCGCTTCCGAACGATTGCGTTGAATTGTTCCGTGTTCATTTATTGGCTTTCAAGATGCTAGCTTTCAGGGGTTATGGGACACCAAAACCCGTAGAGATTCAAGGCAAATGCCTTGGCTTCTTCGAGGTTTTGGAACAGCCCTGACTTCTTGGTTCCTGCGAACACACGAAAGCCCACAATGGGGCCATGTGGTGAAGCTTCTTCGCTAACCTCGATGGTAATAACAACACCGGGGAGACATTCTTTCTTGCCGCTTACGAGTAGCGTTAGCTGACCTAGCGCTGTCTTTTTCCAGGCGAAAACGGCAGCGTACGAAAACAACTTGTTTACTTCTGAATATATGTCAGACATTGGTTAGGTCCTCCTCAAAAACCTAACACAACGTAGCCGGGTTCAATTCCAAATTGACCGCCTGTTAGGATGTACTTGATCCGTCTTTCTATGCTTTTTGCGTTGCTGGCAAAGCCTGTGGTGCCACCAATATCATTAATGTATTGCGGGCCGACATGGGTTACAGGATCAAACTTTTTAAACACGACAATATCTCCTTTCTGGAAGCCGCGATCATCGCGCCGAACATCAAAGTTCTTTTGACGCAATGCGATTGCCTCGAAGTAGGTTGGGTAACACTTTAGGACATGTTCGGCACTCATGATTTCATCTTTCGTTGTAGCCACATTCCGATGTATATTCCTGAGTTTAGCATTAATATAGCAAAAGAAATACTGTTCGTGGTAAATGGTGTGTTTACCGCTATAACAAAAGCGACTGCCAGACCCAGAAGATACAGCCACGCCACCAATCTGCCCAGCCATTCAGCCGCCTTGTCTCCCCATTCTTTTGCTCTGTTCATCTTATTTTCCTTTATATCACTTTCAGGAACCAGGGCGAACGTGGACAAAGGAAGACCTTTATCACTGACAGGCTGGATTCCCGAAATCTTGAATTTATGCGGAGGCCAAGCGATAAATGGACATCAGATGTCGCTTCCTGTATGGACCTCCGCAACCCCATGCCTAACCAAAACTACATGATTTGGTGGACGGACGCCGCCAGATCGATACCAGGTCTTGGTTTCAGCACGGGGTTATTTGTAGCGGGGATCAGTGTCAGGGTGGATTTCATTTCTGAAACCAATGGCAGTGTAGACCCCCGCCACTCAGACCAAAGGTCCGAGAGGAACTTCTTTACCATGACGCGCCGTCCATCCATGTCGGAATGGCCCTTGGTCCAGTCCGGGTGTGTCACGGCTGTATGGGCACGGCGCTTGGTGTAAACCTCGCCGTAGTTGTTCTTGGCCTTGCACATGAAGAGGGGCACGGTTACCACGCCGAACAGCTGGCCCAGACGTGTGGGGCTATATCCCGCTGCGGTCCAGTCATCAGCCGTGAGGCCGCCCTTCATGCGCCAGGTGCTGTAGGCCATCTCTTCGTGACCCTGGGCCATGCCAAGCCCGAACCTTCGCCAGAGCTTGCGTATGGTCGCATAGTTGGACAGATCCCCGGCTTCGCCCACGATCACGGCAAGGCCGATGTGCTTGAACCCCGAGGTCCGTGCGATAAATTCCTGACAGGGGAGAGTCTTGGCGATCGCGGTCATCTGCACCTCGATCTGGTCGCGGCGCTTCTGGAAGGGCAAGACACCAGCTTTGGTTGCCTGGATCTCAGGCATGATCAGGTCCACGATCGCACCATCTTCATCGGAAAATTCGCAGTCGCCCATGGCCTCCTTGACGATCTTGGAGGCACGCAGCCACAAAGCGGTGCGCGTAGCCTCGTCCCGCGCCTCGTAGCCACAGGCACTCGCCACGAGCGCCGTGAGGCGCTGCAGGATAGAGAGTTCCTGGGCGATGGAGAACTTGCGGAAGCGCTGGAGATTGATCAGCGCGTTGATTGAGTCCTGGCTAACTGTACCGTACATTTAGGATCTCCCCTGTCTGCTTTCCAACTTCTATCATACCCTTTCTAGCATATATTTCTATTTTATTATTGTTATCGTTGCTCAATATATAGTGTTCGCCAGAAACAACATGTTCATGAAACGAACGAAAAAAGGCCGCCTGCTGCGGTTCGCCTGCTTTTTCAAAATCTTCCGCACATTCGCGCAGCCATTCTATCAGTTTTTCTGATGTAACTCTTGTGTACTGTATACGCTTTTCAACTTGTTCTTTCGGATGCATGTTCTTACTCCCTGTGGTAGGTTTATGGCGGGGACCAAGGCGCATGTGGTCTTTACTCTATTATCGGATCCCCGCCACCCGCCCCGAGGGGCAGGATCAAATAACCTCGCCAACCTCCAGGAGGATTTTCCGCAAATCCTTGACCTTGAGGATATCCCGCACCTTGAAGTCATCCGGCGCCTCGCCAAAAGCCAGGATAGCTTCTGCCAACTTACCTCGCTTTACGTGGCCCTTCAGTTCGCCCCGGCGCACGTCGCCTATGCGACGCCCATCAAAGATATACGTGTCGAACAGGGTTAGCGACTTCAGGGTTTGTGCGTTTACGGAGGACTTATTGGGCGGAGCGGAGTGGAGCGGGGCGGAGCCATAGCCTTGCCGGGGATCACTATGATGACGGACCCCGCCCCGTTGTGTGGTTTCGTTAGTTCCCCAGCTAATAGGGCCACCGGAGGCACGAAGGTTGTCTGTCCTAACCCCATGCGAGGGACGGACCCCATTAGCCGGGAATTTGTTCACACCGGGGCCAATGTCTGGGCGACTTACTCTACTTTCAGTGGCTCCCTGGACCCTGGTGTTTTGTGTATCGAAATGCTCCCCTGTTCTCTCTTCCCACACCCTGCGCACAGCGTCCAGAGCCGCGCCCAGATCATCCGATGTCGTGTCCAACAATCGGGCGGCGTGGTAGTAGGCAAGGTTATTGATGTTCCCAAGAGAGCTTACTGGGATTGTTCCTGTGGCTTTCTTGCATGAATCTACGTTAGGTTTCATCACTTCCACTCCTGTTCCATCCGCTGTATTTTCATCTCGGCATGATCTGTCCCCTTTTCCAGGTCCTGTGCCAAGAAGTCCAGTCTCCAAGCATGTTTCTGATGCTCCGCCCAGTCTTTATCAGGCGGAAACTGTGTGCGGTCCAGGTCCCGCAATAAACGGGAGAGGGCTTTGGATATTTCCAGGAGCAGGCGCTGTTCCAAAGACAACTGTAGTGGTAACTGTTTTATACCCATCGTTGATTCTCCCTTGCTTCCTGAGTGTGTGTCAAGCCGCTTTCCAGTTTTTGTACATAGGACCGATAGTATCCCTTGTCGGCCCGCCTGACCCGATGATCTGTCCTATGTCTGGTAGTAACTTACAGATATCATCGATCAGTTGCCCCAGAATCCCTTCCACGCGCTTGCCGTCCACTACCCACGTCGGATTATAGTCCACTTGATCCAAACAAGTGATCACCAGGCTATACCTGATTTTTCGAGACAGCGAGGCCGATCGCAGATCGTGCTTAATGGCTTCGGTCAGCACGTTCAAATCAAGATACCCATAGCGCAGGTGCCCCTGATGCGGATTTGTCACGTTGGTGTAATCGTGAACACCTACGTGAGGCTTATCCCCATTGAGGCATTCGTGAGGCAGCGGGCCGCGTCCGTGGCGCGTGGTGTAGGCGCGGGTCACGTAGTACACGTCCAGAGGATTGTCTTGGTTGGTCATGGCCAAGACATTTTTCAGGCCGGTATTGGACCGCGTGACGTGTGGAAAGTGCCCATAATCCTGGTCCAGCATGAGGCCCTGTGCGCCCTCGAAGATGAGGTGGTCGAATCGCTTCGCATAAGCCCAGTCGAACACCCAGTCGGTTGCATCAAGATTCACATGGTCCAGAAAAGTCTCGCAAAAGTTATTATATAAACGGATAATGTCTTTTTCGCTCCAATACTCTATGCTGGCATAAGCAGCCGCCATAGAAGGATCGAACTGATTAAGGCGCGCTGGCACCCATTCCCTCCGAATAAGCTTGAGCTTATCTGAGAAGGTAACCCTGTCAACCATGTCATGCACATACAAAGCATAGCGCGGATTCTTTGATCGCTCTATGGCTTCGCCAAAACCAATGCCGCAGCTGCCATGGCGGCTTGAAACTTTCTCCCGATGCGCTTCCACCAGAACATTAACAAACTGATCAAATGGGGTAATGACAATAGCCCGATGATCCACGGTGATTTGTGGGCGAATGCCCTTGTAGTGTAATTCCCGTAGCTCTTTACGAAAGATTGCGGGATGGCACGCAAAGTGTTGGGACAATAACGTATCCGCGCCTGCGAACGTGCCGCTGCCGACGTGGCTGAACACGTGGCGCCGTGACGCTTCCCCCTTGTCCCCCGGCGAAACAACAGTGTGCCCCGCCTGGGCGCTCCCATTGAAGCGCACCACGGAAGTCTTTTCGCCCACGGCCAAAGCGTTACTTGCGAGCCAGTCCGTGACGAGGCCCTTGCCTTCGTCGCCGTATCCTGCGCCGATAACTACGGATGCTTTCATGGTTCCCCTCCTGTGTGGTTCGTTCCTGAGTAGATCATACGGGGATGCGAGGGCGCCAATGTTGGGTTGGCTAGGATAACACCTGTGGACGCCCCCGCCCCGCTGCGCTAGGGTTATCCTATCGCAACAAGCCCTCCCGACGATGACGCGTGCCCGCCCACCGCCACGATATCCTTGATCGCATCGGCAACCACAAGGCTGGTATCTCCGGACCAGGACTTTGAGACAGTGGATTTATCCTTGCCGACAAATGCTTCAATCGCAGAGACGAGGACCTCGCTGAGTTTCGTGTGGTCCTTGAGGCGAATGATTCGCCCCTGGCCCAGGAGTTCGTTCCAAGGCACCAGCACGGCCTGTTGGTTGGAGCGGAAGTAACCCTCCTCTATGATAACATGGAAGCATTCATACATGCGCGAAGCCATCTCGAAGCATTCCTTCGAGGTGAGGTCCCGCGTCGGCTCGCCCCCGATAAAGCGCTTGATCTGTGCCGCCGTAAGTCTGGGCAAGGGCGGCTCGTCACCAATCGTAAATAACAGCCCTTTCTTGCCCCGCTTCTCGAAGCAGTCGATACTGGTCTTGGCGCCGGCGAAGTAATGCACGAGGTTATAGCTTTCCCCGTTGTTGCCACCACCATTCCCTTCGATGTAGATTTTCTCCAGATCCTCCGCGATCTTCATCGAGGCCTCGAACTGGGTTACTTGCAGCGGGTGTCGGTCGCACTCCGCGTCGCCGTTCGCCATGATCAGGATGTGGGGATCCGTGACCGGTTTGCGGGCGTAAATCTCCTGCATGAGCGGTCCCAGGCCCTTCTGGATGAAGTGATAGGGGATTTGCCCCATCGAGCCGGTCACGTCGAAACTCAGGATAATCGCGGTCGACTCGGGGTTGGCTACCGAGTCGCGCGACTCACGCATGAGAATCGTCGTGGGATCGAACGAGGTTCGTGGATCAGTCGTCCTATTGATCGTAGCCGACTTGAACGTCGCGGAGGCGCTTCTTGTGGCGTTAGTTGTTGCGTAGGCTGTCCAGTCTTTGGCGTCGAAACGTGTACCACCCATGTGTATATCTCCCTTTGTTTTAGAGGGTCCATCCTCGGGTTTACACAACCCGAGGATAGACATTCTCATACTTTACGGACAGTTCCGTAAACCTCCGTGGCCCAAGCGTATCCAACACTTTGGACCAAAGCTCCAAATCCTTCTGTGCATTGCCACAGGAAGGCGTGCGCAAGTGATCTACCAAAGCTGGTGCGAAACCCAGCTTCAGAAGATTCGTGCCGTTTTTGTCTCCCAGGACCTCGCAAATAAGAGGCCTGATCATCGCCCTGTCCAAAGACCCGTCAGAAAGAACATCCTTGGTTCTTGTTAAAAAGGGTAATGTCGTTACCGGCACGGTTGTTATCTTACTTTTGAAGGGCGTCGCGTAAAACCAGCCTCCGAACAAGCCAATGGAGTGCTGTGACGGAGACACGAACACCGTATCAGATGTTATGTTTCCGTGCGTTATCTTGGCATAGTCCAGATAACGAACCATTTCGTGTAGCCGTGACCCTATCCAAGCGGCATGTGCTTGTAACTTATCCTTTGGTATATGTGGGATCAAATCTTTAAGTCTTACGTCATCAGGCTTCTTGCGGATAATTATGATAATCCCGTCCGTCGCCTCGTAGCTACGTATCTCAGTAGGCAGCGAGTGGCGATAGGCCTCCATCATGCGCGCATCGGCAAAGTTGATGTTCTTGACAAACTCCACGGCGTACTTGGCAAACTTTTCGAACTTGTGCTTTACCACATAGGTTACTGCCGTCGTGCCGATATGGGCAGTACCCAGCTCGAAGTCGAACTGGAAGTTCGAGACGGCAGTTAGTTTGCGCCCATCAGTGAGCATGGTTTTGTAGACACCAGGCTCATGCCAGGCATTTGCTTCGATGAGAGCAGCGGCCTTTGCTTTTAGCAGGGTAATGTGCTGAAAGACGTTGGTAGCCTGGGGCGACTTGTTGCGATCCGGATGCCACAGCTTTGTGAGGGCGTGGTATACGGGGGTTACGTTTTGCGGATCGCGTCCGAAGAGGCGCTCGGGGTTCTTCTCCGAGATCGATAGGATGGCGTCGGCCGTGAAGGTTTCTGTGTAGGTTTCAATGTTAAGCATGGCTGGTCCCCCTGATACGTCGTTGTCGTTACCTTACGGCCGCACTTCCCATTTTCTGCACCAGTCAGTATCGTGCACTGAGGGCCATGCAGAAGCAAATCCCGGAATGTGGACATGCACAGGAGCAGGAATTGGCGCGTCGTGCCGGCACTCCCCGAGACTCATACTGTTACGTTCCTGATACGAACGGCAATTCTTGCAGATGGGCGCGACCATTTTGGTGGATGATTCTTTGTCGTCAGATGGTTTTGTTGCCATGGCAGGTTCTCCTCTTGTTTTTTGTTGCGGATAGCATCTGCACCGCATTTCACCGTAGTATCTGCAAGCTATGTTTTCACAACGTTCAATCATTACGCTACCAACATCTAACTTTTGCTATTGCAGCCATTATTGCGGCCTCAGCCTTCTCTTGTTCCACAAGTGTGCCATCTTGATTGCCGAACATTTCCAACGCAGCGAGCATCTCGGGCGCTGCCGCAATCAAGCGAGCATTGGCCAATGTTTCAGCATTGGACATACCGGGGCGGCGCGATACAAATGCCACGATTCCCCTTGAGGGATTGCTGATGCGGACTTCTTCGTCTGAGGCAATCACCGCACAACCCGCCTCTCTGCCGCGTCCTGTCACGGGTGTTTGTACTACCCAGGGTCCTGGTGTTGGTATGCTCATGTCCAGTTCTCCCCCAAGACCTTCTCGATATGCTCCTGCGCCGACACCACGTCGCCCTTCCAGCGCACGCGGGTTCCTGATGCGAGCGTGTGCCAGCGCGTTACTTCATTGCATTCGTGCAGGTGCTTATTGCGAATGCCTTTGTTGTAGCAGGATAGGCAAAGCCCCACGTCGTGGTGGGACTTTGGTTTGTTGCAGTGGGTGCAACGGGTATGGTCTGGTTTTGAACCCAAGGCTAGGATGTGTGCTTCTGGTTCCATACTGCCTCCATGTGTTTCTTGGATACACTGAGCGCAGCTTTGTTCGCGGTATCCAGTGCAATCCTCACGGCAAACCTCGCAGCAAACGTAGACGGCGGAAGTGCAGCACCCTCGAACATATCCCTAAGCACCGTTCGCATCTTCTCGAACGCCGTGAGATATTCCAGCGATACAAGATAGGTTAGGTCCTCGGGGGACTGGAAAATGTCTTTGGGCTCGAAGCTAAGTATTTTTGCTTCGGGTTGTGGCGCGGCAACAGATTCCTCCATTGCCGGAGGATCCGGCTCGCAGCCGATCAGGGTTTTGTACCAGTGTGTGAGGGCGGATATGTTCATGTAGGTGTTCTCCTAACTATCGAACCCGAACACGATTCGGATCGTTTCCGGCGCGGTATTGCTGTTTTCTTTCTGCACTTTTTCCAGGTCCTTTATAAGAGCCTTCAACAACCACAAGTGCTCTGCGGCTTTCACCTTCCATGTGGTTTTGATGTAACTCTTGTCGGAGGTCCATCCGCACCAAAACTGGGGCAGCTTCCCTTCCTGCAGGTCTTTGTGCTGTTCGGGAGAAATCATGCCATGAACTTCGTACTCCCGATCTTTGTAGTAATCCCAAATCTGGTGCAACTCTGCAAGGGTCAGCCACGAGTAGCTATGATCACCCAACTCATAGAGTTCGTCGGTGTCGTCTCCTTCCTCGTAAGGAAGACCCGATTTTCGCACATAATCTTTTGGAATACCCCTTGGAGGAAAGAGAACTTTCCAGCCCTCCCCGGTGTCGCATCCAGCGAATCCCGATCCATTACGGACACCTGCCAGTACAGCAAATGTGTCGTAATTTCTATCACGAGATATGCCTGTGTCGATTGTTTCCCATTTACTGGAAACAATCTCGTTTATTTGGCAGACGATGTGGATGTCTGTTCCCATTTTCTAGGTCTCCCCTGTGTTCGAGTAGTTTGATCAATCCTTGAACGGATCGAACTCGTTGCTTCCTGCCATGACCACGCCAAAGGGGCGCAAGGTGTGTAAGACCCTCACGGACCCGGCATGCTCTGCCAGCACCTCGGGCAATCTCCGATATGCCATGGGGCTCTCGTCCAAATCCGCCCCAATGAGCGCTACTTCCCGCTCGCGCAGCCACGTGTCCATCTGCGCACGGTTGAACCTGCGCTTGGCTTCCTTCCGGCCAAAGAGCCTCCCAGCCCCGTGTACGGTGGAATAGAGGGACTCACGTGCCTTTGGGCTGTCCACGCCCTCCAGGATGACAGCATCGTCTCCCATAGAGCCCCCAACGAAGCCGCGTTGGCCCGGAAATGCCGGTGTGGCCCCCTTCCTGACCACCCACAAATCGCGGGGCGTTCCGTTGATCGTATGTGTCTCTCGCCAAGCGTAGTTATGGTGGTTGTGTACCATGTCTGTCACGGCGCCGCCGATGATCTGACGCACACGTTCGATAACCCACTCACGGCCTGCGTAGGAGTATCTTCCAGCCAGTTCCATAGCCGCGATGTAGCGCTTCCCGAGTTCGGACTCCTCGTCCACGATCGCGGGCGGCACATGGATGCCGTCCTGGCCGCCTGCCGCCTTCACGTAGCGCGTGGCACTGGTGTGGCCGAGGCCCCGGCTACCAAAATGGACGCCGATCCAGACGAAACCATCTTCGTCGCGGAGAAGGTCCACGTAATGGTTTCCCCCACCCACCGTGCCCAGCTGCGCCTCAGCCTTGGCGCGATAAGCGTTCATATCCGACGCCACCCAGGCCTCTTCGTCATCGAAGAGCGCGTGGGCGGCACGCTCTGCATTGGTGCGGCCGATGCCGAAGGACACGGCCTTGGAGATGTCCTGGACGATCGTCCCGACCTGATCTTGAATCGACGCGAAGGGCACGTCCAAGCGCACCGCCATGTTCCCGCAGCCGATGTCGAAGCCCACCCCGGAGATGCTCACCTGCTTCTCGTAAGCGATCACACCGCCCACGGGCTGAGCGTAACCCAAGTGCCCGTCTGCACAGATGACCCCGGACACGACATTGCCGACGCCCATGCAGGCGCGCATTTGGGCCAGCGTGGATTCGTCATGGTTTCCGAACACATGAAGGGGCGCGTTCTGGAACAGGGGGCTCTGGGTGTTTGTGGCGGAAAGGGACTCGGACGCCCGTACGGACAGATCCTGTCTTGCGGCGTCCCGGTAGGCGCACCACGCCGGCATCGAGCGCTGCCCTGGACGGTCTATACGGCTGTCCGGATCGACGCCTGCTGCGAGACAAAGTTCACGGGCGCGGCCTTCCAGGCGGTCCGGCTTTCTTGTGGTGGCTTGGATCATGTTGTGGTTCTCCCCTGTGTTTAAGTGCCAGCCCGTGTAGAGTGGTTCAAAACCGTCTAAGGCCTTTTCCTGTTGTACTTCCTATACAATTCTTTAATTGTTCTACATAAGGGATGGTTGCAATAATCGTGCCCGCAAACGGCGGACGCATCCACGAGACCCATTACGTCCCAAAGAACTTTGCGCTCCGCCTGTAAAGCATGAACGTCATCTTCCAGTTTACTAAGCCTGTTTATCAGGCGCTCTATTGGATCCTCGCTCATGTTTGCTTTCCCCTGTGTTTAAACTTGGTGCCGCCCGGCGAGTAACCTACGCCGGGCGGCGTCGCGCCACGATTTCGCCTGACCATCGGCGTTTAACGCACAGTTTCAGGTTCAAGCCGATCGCTCTGCCATTAAGCTAGCGTCCCATAGAGTTATGGTGGGTCGCGTTGGATTCGAACCAACATCTATCGACAAGTTTCCCGTGCGGCTTGATATGGTCAGCGTGGCAATGCTCAACTTGAGGGGGAGAATCTGAGGCTCAAATCGCAAAGGGTTTTCCCTTCCCGTCTACCAATTCCGGCATCCCTGGTCAGGTATTGGTCCAGGGAGTAGGACTCGAACCTACAACGCGATTGTTTCAGATTCATTCTCAGGCTGAGGTATCTCTGTTTGGGGTTACTTAACCCCGGTAACTGTTCGCCCGGCCTCCAGGATCGGAATATTGGCCTCAGTCGGCACGTAGATCACAGTCGGTGCTTTATTGTTGGTTAGATCCGTGATCCACAGATAGCGCAGGTAAGCTTCGTTATTGCGAAGGCTGTCTCCAATAATCTGATTTGCTTTAGCAACACCTTCGGCCCGCGCCACTTCCACCTGTGCGAGCTTTGCTGCTGCGGCAAGTTTGCCTTCGGCATCCCTGACCTGTACCTGGCGACTATACTCGGCCTTGGCTAACTCAGCCTCTCCTTCCATACGTTGTGTGTACACACTGTATTGCGGACAACCGTATAGAGCCCCGCCGCCGATTACGATAACCAGCAGCGTAAAAAACACTCCAAATAAACCCATGGTTTCCTCCTCCGTCATGTTACTGTCCCTTGTGTATAGGTAACCACCTCACTCATCGAACAGATACGTAAACACAGCCTCGCCTATTTTAGGCACCGGCACCTCGTCCACGCTGTTCGCCTGTTCCCGTGCCTGCTTCACGGCTTGAAGCAACTTCTCGACGCGTTGGGCCAGATCCTGCTTGTCAGGCTTGGGCAGCGCGCCCGAGTGCTTCACGAGATGCCAGAATCCGGCGATGACATCCTCGGAAATAAGCTGGGTTTGGGCGGCATGCTCGACCGTTGCCGGGTACAGTACGATGGGCTTCTGCACCTTTTTGGTGCGGTGCGTCTGCGACGGCTCAGTCTTATAGAGACCCGAGTTGCCGTCGTAGGCCCACGTCTCGCCTTCGTCCAGGACAGGGAGGTTCCCCACGAGGGTGCGCAGGTCCGTGAGCTGCTTCTCCAGGAAGAGCAGGAAGGTGACCGGGGCGGCCGTGATGATCGTCTCACCGTCCACGACGACCTCGGCCGTGGCGACGCAATTGGTAAAGTCCTTGCGCGCGGTGATGTTGAACAGTTCGGTGGAGAGCCGTGCCACGTTCCGCAAGTGGTCGATCACGGTAAACTGCACCCGCTTCTTTTCGCTAGGCAGTTCCTCGCCGTCCTCATCCTTCTTGCGGTATTCCTTGGCGAAACCGTTGAAGAGTTCCTGCTTCTGGATGGTCTTGTTGATTTCAGTGATGTCGCCATAGACGCGGGCTTTAATGCCCTTTTCAATGGCAATGATCTGGTTGAGCTTGGCTGTCATGGTTGGGGTTCCCCGCTGTTTAGAGAGGTTACGGACTAAGATCTGTTTCTGTCCAGGGCCGCCGTGTAGAGATGTGCCATGGAGACGACACAGGCACCGATGATACGCTCGCGGTTTCCTGGACTGAACGGGCCTCCGCTGTTGTTCACCATATAGATTGCCTTGCGCAGGAAAGCTTCTGTCATGTCCTGAGCTTCGGTGGCCGCTTCGGCGTGGGTGAAGGATACAGCTACCATTTGATTCTCCCCTTTTCTAGTATTCGATCTCCAGAATCAGCCATTTGCCTACGTTTGAACGCAACTCCGTGAGCAGATCGTGGCCGCCGACTTTCAGATACTCATCGGTCCAAAGATAGCCCGTAGCCTCGCTATATCGAGCATAGTAGGTAACGTCCGTAGCGATGCCCATGACGGTCTTCAGGAAGGTTTCCTGAGCCTCTTCCTTTGTTACCTGCTTGTCCGTGATCCAATAGCGGATGGTTACCTGCTTGCCTCGCATCCAGGACAGTGCACTGGCCAAAGGCGCACGCACCGACGACACGAAAAGACCGTCGTGGTCTTCAACATCGCAATGCTCACACAGCAGGCCCGCGTATGTCTTTGTTGCCATGTTAACCTCCCCTGTTGAGGTGTAGGGGCGTCCCTGCCCGCCCTCTCGACACCCCGGACATAATCACACCTGTGATACGATGTCTAGGGGGTGGGGCGAGATTTTTTATCACGGTAATTTTATCGGGCGTTCCACTGTACTAAGTTACCTGCATAGGCCCACATGGCATCTAAATCTGCAGAGTCCCATAGGCCACCATCTTGTCCTGTAACGCGATCTTTAAAGTTGTTATAAACATGACAAAGCCCTCCATCACTGATGACATGCATATCATCCCACCAATAGTCCCAAAGCCATCCAAAAGTGAGTGCACCATACTCAGTCTTGAATATGCGTGCTCCACAGATGACTGTTTCATACTTGCACTGATAATTATAATCTATTTGACCCACTTGGATTTCGTCGCGAGTAGCAATATTTGGGTGTCCAACAATTCTATCAATCTTGGCACCAAGTGCAAAATCAAATTCGAAGATTGGTTTTATTTCTACCAATATTGGTACTGGCTTTCCCTCAATCACAAAATCAGGAATCCATCCCTGCAGGTCGATCGGTTCATATTCCCAAGACCATCCGAGTTGGTCGAACAATGCTGCATACTTCGCTTCGAGCCGCGAGCGAAATCGCCTGCCTCGGTATAATGTTGGAATACCTTCGTTCTTGGCTTGCATCTATCCTCCCCCACGCAGATATGATTCGACAGAAAAAACTAATCCCACAGGACCGGATCTGGTTCCATGGTCATTTGATATGACCACACGTGCTTGTAGGTATAAGTTTAGTTATTCATATGTATATGAAATTAGAGACTATCGTATAATTAAATATGTGCTAAAGTTTGGTATAATTTATACTTTAGTATAGGTCAATAGGCACGAAGGTTGTCCTTTCGCGTCGGGGCGGCTTGCGCATAGGCTTGGAGTTCGCGTCGGGGCATTGCGCGTCTGCAGATCCCATAAAAAGAGGTATTATGGCATGACACAATCAGTGTACGTTGCGGGTGGTAACATTCTCCTACTAGGGATAGGATGCTTAAAAAATAGGACGCAAGATATAGTGGCGGAGAGGCGGGGCGCGTAGCACTAGATAGGGAGACGCGTCATGCCGGCACGTGGATCAGACATAAATTTTGCAGCGTTGATGGGGGATGTCGCCAGGTGGATTCTTGGAGAGCCGAATCGGGTCCTGAGCAGTGAGCGAGAACTGCGGTTTGGCGGGAAAGGAGCTTTGGCGGTAAATTTAAACAATGGCACGTGGTATGATTTTAGTTCGGGGGAAGGTGGCGGTGTCTTAGACTTGATTCGCCGCGAGCGTCCCGAAATCGATCCCATGGCGTGGTTGCGGCAGGAAGGCTTCGTCGAAGAGGCGCGTGAGGAAGAAGTGCCTTTGGCGGATCCCGAGGCCTATGGCGAGATAGGTAACGAGATAGGGGCAGCAGAGGAAGAATTATCGGGGCCAACTATGGAGATGGAGCAAGCGGCCTCTCCGAGCGCACCCCCAGACTCAGATACAAGTGAGGTTCCTGCTTCTCCGCCGAAGATTACCAACACATTTTACTATACTTATCAAGACGAAGAAGGGATTTTGCGCTATCAGATCATCCGCACCGAATATAGTGATGGGTCCAAGCGTCTCCAACAGCGGCGTCCTAGCGGAGCGCCGGAATTGGACGAATGGATTTGGGATATTCAAGGGATAAGGAGGTTGCTTTATAGGTTGCCGGAGCTTATTGCTTCGGCGGAGCGAGATGCTTTTGCGCAAAATAATGAAGAGGGTGGGGATGCCCCCACCATCTTCATTCCGGAGGGCGAAAAGAAGGTTGAACTTCTGCGCAGCTGGGGCCTCATCGCCACATGCAACTCAGGCGGGGGGATGCCGGGCAGATGGCCCGATGATAAAGCGCTGGATGAGGTTTTCCGCGATAGGCGCGTAGTTATACTACCAGACAACGATCCTGTTTCAAGGAATAGCCGTGGTGAGATTAGATATGGTGATGACAATTATCCTATCAAGACTGGGCAGGATCATGCCGAACGTATTGCGCGCAGATTGCGGGGGATTGCTCGTGAGATACGTGTTGTCGAACTGCCAGGGTTGCCTGAGAAGGGGGATATCATTGACTGGGTTGCGGGTGGGGGTAATCGGGCTATTTTAGAAGAAGAGGTAGCCAAGGCGCCTTTGTGGGCGCCTCGGCCACCTATAAATCTTCCCAAACGTACCGGTTCAAAAAGGGTGGCTCGAAATAATACACCTTTTTCGGATGATGCATTGGCGACTGAGTTAGTGGCGATACATGAAAATTCTCTGCGATATGTGGGTGCGTGGAGCAAGTGGCTATATTGGGACGGCACGGTCTGGCGGGAAGATGACACGGGTTCGAGTGGGCATAAGGCCTTGCTTGTGTGCCGTGCTGCCAGCGAGCGGGCGAAGGCCGCGCCCAAAAGCGGCGCGCTACCGCGCGCCCTAGCAAGTGCCCGGACGCGGGGAGCAGTGTTGAATCTTGCGAGCACCAATCCTGCGCTCGCCGCGACGGTCGATCAGTGGAACGCGGATGATTGGATACTGGCGACACCTGGGGGGATCGTGGACTTGAGGACAGGAGATCTTCGAAAAGCGGATCCATTAGACTACTGCACCAAGATTACAGCGGTGACGCCTGCAGACTCGAACGAGGATTTAGAAATGATCTGTCCGACTTGGATGAAATTTCTTAGAACCGTGACGGGAGGAGACTCAGAGTTAATTGCTTATTTACAGCGCATGGCTGGATATGCGTTGACCGGGAATACTAGGGAAGAGTGCCTGTTTTTTGTTTTCGGGCAGGGGGGTAATGGTAAATCCAAATATATCGAGGCCATAAGTGGCTGTCTCGGCACTTATCATGTTACAGCGGCGATGGATACTTTCATAGAGACCCGACACGAACAACATACAACCGCCTTGGCAATGCTTATGGGTGCTCGGCTTGTGACATCTGTGGAGACGGACGAGGGGCGTAGATGGGCGGAAAGCAAGATCAAACAAGCGACAGGGGGCGACAAGATCACAGCTCGGCGCATGCGTGAAGATAACTTCTCTTTTCAGCCTAAGTTCAAACTTGTGATTGTTGGTAACCATAAGCCAACGCTGCGAAGTGTGGACGATGCCGTACGGAGACGAATGAACATTGTCCCATTTACGGTCAAGATATCTAGCGAAGAGCGGGATATGCAGATCGGAGAAAAGCTGCGAGCGGAGTGGGCTGGGATATTGCGATGGATGATCAAAGGGTGCTTGGAGTGGCAAAGGATCGGGCTTGCCGCACCTGGGCGCGTTACTGAGACGACACAAAAGTATCTAGACAATGAAGATGCTTGGAAGATTTGGTTTGGTGAGTGTGTTCAGAAGAAACCGATGCTGGAGGTTGTCTCTACGGAAGGAGTTATAAAAGCTCCCAAGGAAGTAATCATAGCGGAATCAGTGTTGTTTCAGAGCTGGGAGCAATGGGCGATACGGTCTGGGGAATATGTGGGACCGATCAAAAGATTTACAAATAAGATGGAGGCGGAAGGATATACGGTAGAGATCATGATAAAAGATTCGCGGAATGTTCGTGCTTATAAGGGATTGAGCTTGGCACAGGTGGTTGAAAACAACATGAAAGAAACCAAGAGAGAGGAAGTGGGTAGAGAGTTTTATGATAGAGGAGAGAGTGGTTCAAAAGGGGATGGCCTACCTTTCTAAGGATAGTATAGACGTAAAGGCTCGATGGTCGGGCCTTCAAATGGAGCGGGGTAGCAAAACATGAGGGCACCAGCAATAAGAAAAGGGGAAAGTGTACTATTCCCTGAGCTTAATTCAGAACGTGTGACTACGGCCATACCTGTCCCAAAGAACACTGGAGACGGTACGGCACGAAACAGTAGATTTATGTTGAACGCCCCTAGCGAAACCTGGGCGGCAACAGTGCGGTTGTGGGTAGATTCGTGTTTGGAAATTGATTCAGATGCCTTTACTCCGAGTCGGTACCTTTTCGATAACTTTGTCAAGTGGATCGAGGGCTCGGGAGAAAAGGCCGGCTCAAAGAGAGCGTTGTCGCGGATGCTCCTGAGCATGGGCTTTAAAGCTGGTGTGGGGCTCGTCGAGCACAAGACCACTCGGGGGATACTTGGCGTCAAAATTAGAAAAGTGGCACTGCGGGGGATGGTCCCGGTTCGTAAGGAAGAGAACCCAATTCTGGCTTGGGTGCAAGATTGGGATATGCCGTATATAGGTAAGGCGCCGACAGAGCCTGATCCCAAAGTGACTGCAGGGTCGCTCATTGTGTACATATATTATAGCGGAACATACATAGTCCACGTCGGATTTGAGTTCTATGCGATGGGGTGGATCAAAGTGACCCGCATATTTGGCCGAGATGGCACTGTGGCCAAAAAGCTGTACCCCAAGAAGATCGCGGATGCGCTCTACGCACAGCTGCTTGCGGCGGGATTCAAAGAGCGGCAGGTGAAAGGATTTCACCGTAAGAGGTATGAGGATATTCTAGCATGGCGTGTTTTGGAGGGACGTAGGAGGATGGGGCTACGGGTGGAGACAGATCATAAGGCATCCTGTCGCGACCACGCAGAGGTAAAGGAGTTCCTGGGAATTTTCAGAATAGGTATGAAACAACCCACCTAAGTGTTTGCAATTGTCGAAGGTACCCTGGTGAAATTTTGTGTAGAGGACCCTCTGGCGGATTCGCTGGAGGGTTTTTTGTTTTGGTGGTCAATAGTTACCTTTTTAGAAGTGTAACAAGGTCGGGTAGAAGTGTCAGATCGGGAAGTAATATCATGGCGAATTTAGGTATGGAGATGTGTTATTACTTTTCTACCCGACCTTTTCTTTTATTTCTATCACGCTTCCCCAAACACGCCTATACAAAGTGCTCTGTAATTAATGTTTTTGTAATAAGTATTACGATCTCATGTATAGTAGGGCACACAGGCTAAAAAGGTCGGGTAGAAAAGAAAAGGTCGGGTAGAAGTGTAATGGACTCGCATCTTGTTGATCTGTATAGGATCTCCAATATTACGTTTTGAGGCGGATTACACTTGTTCAGTACCGGGTATAGTCTTAGTGTTAAACTGGAGTGTAAGTGTAATGGTGGTGGATGACGATGAACTGGTGCGTCGGCTGTTGGTGAAGGTGCCCGACATGTACCCGACCGAGGCGCGGAAGGTCGTGAACGCTGTGAAGGAGGCCATTGTGCTGGCTGCAGCGACGCGTCAGCCTTTCCACATGAAGGGTTGGTTCCGGATTCGCTTCGAGATGGAGGGGGGCGAGAATACGGTTGCCAAAACGGTTCCGTTCCCCGATATTGAGCTTGCGAAGCGACGGAAACGGCGCGATAAGCAGTTGGAAAAGCGGCAGCAGAGGCAGAAGGGTCCATGAACGCGCTTACGCCCATCGAGGCTGGCGTCCCCGCAGAGGCGGTTCCTGCGCTTGTGAAGGCGGGCACATCGGGCTTATTGCGGAAGCAAAAGCGTTTTATGACGGCAGCTTTGGTCGAGGAATTAATTAAGTCTGGGGATGATGAAGAGGGTTTTTTAATACAAATTACAAAGAAGCTTTTGGGGCTTGCGGCATCTGGGGAGATGGCGGCGATCAAGGAAGTATTCGACAGAGTTGAAGGGAAGCCTGTGCAGGCTGTGGAATTGACTGGGGCCAATCAGGGACCGCTGATGATTATCAATGCGTCCATGACGCCGGCAGACGCAGCGCGGGAGTATGCCAGGACGCTTGAATCGGAAGGCGTGGATGTGGAGTAGGGTTGGTCCCCGGCTTGTGGAGTCCATCCGCGCCGAAACTTCGTGCAATCGAGAAGAAGCACAATTGTGGATTGATTTGTGCTTTGACTGTATTGTCGAGGCACTCATGTCCTGGGAGAATGTGGCTTTGGCGGGCGTAGGGTGGCTCAGGACGCGAAAATTTCCAGCAAGGGCTACCCAGGCCAAGGTCTGCCTCAGAACGCGCCCAGCGCCTTCTTACGTGGTCTCAGAGATATTTCCAGAAGCCAAGTGGCACTTTAGGGGGCGGTCCGTCTATTTTGTTCCCGGAGAACGTGTGTTTGCAGCTTGTCAGCTTTGGTGGTTGCAAAGACAAAGTGTTTGATATGACAAAAGCTGCGTCTATTGCTTTTGTGCGAGATGTATTAAGTATAGTATTACTTATATCCTTTAGTTTCAGGTACTTAGGTAACGACTGTGGTAAAAATGTCACACTTGTGCTATAAATGCAACAAAATGCAGCGATACAAGGGGATGCTTCATGTGGCTAAACGGTAACCGCTTCTCAACAATCCTAGCCGATCCTCCTTGGCAATTCACCAATCGCACCGGCAAAGTCGCCCCAGAACACAGGCGCCTTGCCCGCTATGCCACCATGGACCTTCCCCAAATCAAAGCCCTCCCCGTAGAGCAATTAACCGAACCAACAGCGCACTTGTATCTCTGGGTCCCCAATGCCCTCCTCCCCGAAGGAATAGAGGTCCTGCGTGCCTGGGGCTTCACCTACAAAACCAACATAATCTGGCACAAAATCCGCAAAGATGGCGGCCCAGATGGGCGTGGCGTCGGCTTCTACTTTCGCAATGTCACCGAAATCGTGCTGTTTGGCACCCGAGGCAAGAACGCCCGCACGCTCGCCCCAGGCCGGCGGCAAGTGAACTTCCTCGCCACTCAAAAGCGTGAGCATTCCCGCAAGCCCGACGAACTGTATCCCCTCATCGAAGCCTGTTCTCCCGGCCCCTATCTTGAGCTATTCGCCCGAGGCACCCGAGAAGGCTGGGCTTCCTGGGGTGATCAAGCAGATATGCCCCGACCGGCGGCAAAGCCTCCCGCAAAAATTCAACAAGAATTTCCATTCATATCTATTGACTAGGAACTTTTGTTCCCTTAACTACACCCCAGTCAAACGCAATCACAAGCAAAGGCAGTCGGCTGGCCCGACCGGCGGTTAACCATTATTCCCCTGTGGTGGTAAAACCCGGTGCCCTGGGCCTGGCTGCTCTAGCCCGGCGGTCGGTTTTCCTGAGCCGACCGCCGGGCGACCTGGAGAAAGCACGATTATGGATAGTTTTGGTCATGATATCCCGGCGCAGCATGGAGGCAGTCTTACGGGCGTGCATACGCTGGAGCTTCAGCACGCTGAAGCGCCGCTGGCCAAGCTTGCTCCTGCGCAATCTTCCCCCACCGCTGGCCAGTTGTTCAATCAACTCGTAGAAGGCCTCGACGCCTTGGGCGACGAAGACCTGGGCCAGCTGTCCAAGGACATCGACCGCCTCCGCGAGGCGATCCCCGCCGAGTTCGCGCGCCGCCGGGAGCATTACCTGTCCCTGGCCGCCAAGTTCGGCGTGCCGGCGGCACCCCTCACCAAGAAAGGCTCCGCCAAGGCCGGCGGACGGGTCCCTGGTGCGGCAAAAAAGGCCACCGCTGGTGGGGTACTGCCCGTCAAGTACCGCAATCCAGACGGCCCGGAGGGCTGGTCTGGGCGCGGTATGACCCCGCGCTGGATGAACAAAGCGATCAACGAATCGCACGGCCGCCTGCGCAAGGAGGACTTCCTTGCGGGCGGCGCGGCGTTCGAGCACCGGCGGGCCTCCTCGGAGGAACTTACTTCCGAGGCGGCCGAGTAAGAGATGCGCCCTTAGGGCGCGAAAGCCGGCGGTGCATACCTACCCTGATCCTTGGCTGGAACCGGGTATGCACCGCCGGCAGATTATGCCGAGGTAGCTCAAGCAGTAGAGCCCCGGAAAGATGCAGGGAGATTCGGGTGCAAGTCCCGGCCGTAGGCTCCACCAACCTAGTTAGTGTTCTCCCACGCTCGCCACATCGGAAATCTTTACCCAATGGTTCGGCGGAAACCCCACCGTTAAACCACTGTCAAAGATTACCACAAGGCATCCCGACATTTCTTCATAGCTCGAACTGACGGTTTCCCATTCAAACTCGAACTCAGGATGCAGGCCATCGTCTGCGATCTTGTCCCCTTGTAGGTCCACAAGATCGCCCGCGCGCAAGGCGCGGACTTGCTTTAGCGTGTCCATGTTCCCCTAGTCTCCGAAGTAGAAGCACTGCACGAACGCCAAGAGCGTTTTGGTATGTTCGTACGTAACAACTTGGTGTTGCTCGACCGTAAGTCTAGTTTCCGATTTGGGTCTCCACGCTTTCCAAGGAACGCCCCAATCTTGCATCTGCAATTATGCCGTCTCCGGTTCGCCATGCTCATCCAGCGTGCCCCACAGCTGCAGGGCGGGACCGCCGGTAGAGAGCAAGATCCGGTATTCTTCCGGCTTTCTGTCTTGTGTGTCGCCGCCCATGCTGTACCAGCCGGGGCGCACTTCCACGGAGAGAACGGATTCCGTGATGCGATCCCGCGCGGAGTCTAGCCGGCCGTCGTCAATATCCCCGTCCGCATCGCCCTCGTTCGCGGCATTCAGTTCCGCGACCATTTCCACAATCGAGTCGTACCAGCCCTGTGCATTGGCTTCCGCGTTCGCATACCCTGTTGTCATGTTCGTGTCTCCCCTAGTTCAATCGCCCTGATAAGCCGCTCCAGCATCAACGGCGGCGCCGTCTGCCCCGACAGCCACGCCGTCAGCGTGCGCTGCGCCACGCCCAAGCCCTCGCAGGCCTGGGCTTGTGTATCGTAACGATGTTCGATCCACCGCCGGAGCTGGGCCGGGGTGAGCGTTGAGATGTTGCGGTTCATCTGAGAAACGGCGCCCATTCGTCCGCCGTAACTCCCGCCTCGAACGCTACATCGCACGCACATTCCTCGTATGTGTTGTACGCGAAAACGTTTCCGTCCAGATTTGTCCAGTAAAACCCGTTTTTACCGGCAGTCACTGATTCGGGCCAATTAGCCTTGACGAATCGTGCGATTGCAGCATGTGCATACGGCGGATAGTTGATTGTGCCATCAGACATTTTGTGTCCCCTGTTTAGCCGGCGGTGAGCGGGACTGGCGCACGCTGGCGGGAGCTTATCCCGGTCGCACGCCAGTCCCTAGCGGCCTTGGCCTTCAGCCGATGATTAGTTATAGCCGTCCAAGCCATAACAAGCAAGCCTTGTCCCTGATAAGTCGATCACGAATTGTTTCAGCGTGACCGGCGGTGACTGCCCCGACCGGCGGTGAAGCCCTAGCCGGCGGTGAAGCCCTAGCCGGCGGTGAAGCCCTAGCCGGCGGTGAAGCCCCGACCGGCGGCACCCCTCCCCAGACCACATAATTACAAATTACGTGCTCCTGTTTCAAAAACCCTTGGGAGAGTAGCATAACTTTGATTATGGGATGACTCCAGTCATCGCCGGGTAATCGTTTGTTCCGACTGGCTGACTGGCCGACTGGCCGACTGGCCGCATTTCCGCCGCATTTCCGCCACAATCACACTTTCGCCGCATTTCCGCCACAATCACACTTTCGCCGCATTTCCGCCACAATCACACTTTCGCCGCATTTCCGCCGCATATTAGCCGTGATTTAGCCGCAGATTTGCCACAATCGCCATCTAATTACCTGTTACCCTGGCGCGCTCCGAGGTGCCGCTACGGCCCTGGCGCGCTCCGAGGTGCCGCTACGGCCCTGGCGCGCTCCGAGGTGCCGCTACGGCCCTGGCGCGCTCCGAGGTGCCGCTA
>Ga0187847_10000815_pt1 | contig 31318 bp, 28 predicted proteins | sample June2016WEW_4_10_FD_132458 | JGI IMG/M metagenome (GOLD analysis project Ga0187847, IMG submission 132458) | Peatland microbial communities from SPRUCE experiment site at the Marcell Experimental Forest, Minnesota, USA - June2016WEW_4_10 | ecosystem: Environmental > Terrestrial > Soil >...
CCCGACGACCGAGAATTCGAATTCAACACCATCTCGATCCGAACGTTCGTGAACGAGCAAGAGCTGACCTCGGGTGCGGTGGCAGAAGGCGACGACGTTTACTTCATTACTTCATTGGCCTGATGGAACAGTACTACGGGATCAAAAGGAATTATCCGCTAATCCGGCGCGGAAGTCTGGCATTGCTTACCGGGGAATACATTGAAACTCCGTCTGGGCGGCAACAGGTGTTCATTGCCGAGCTTCAAAGCTGGCCGGGGAACAGTGGTTCTCCGGTGTTCTTACAGCGCGGCCGCCAAACCAGGATGGCTCCAAGACGCGACCACTCCAAGTTTCTGGGGATGATCGTCGCGAGCTTTGTGAACCGATTCAGCATGACGCGACTGGAGCGCTGTGTCGCCATTCGCGTCGCGCCAGTTCGAGTTTTGCGGCCGTGATCGAGCAGGGTACGTCGACTCACAGACTCACACGCTCATTTCACCTAAAGATATTCTTTCCAATGCCGATCCAATTTTATATGGTTAACTCAATTAGCGGCACCAATGCCCCATCTACCAACGAAATCACACAAAAGGCTGCTCCAAAGCCTCAACCTGTAGCACATGCTCCAGCCAACATCGCGGTGCCCCAAGACAAAGCTACGCTAAAAAGTACTGGCGATCTGGCTGCTGGAGATCCAGACCACGACGGCAAGTAACATTCCCACTGTCGATTGGTACAGTACGTGAGGGGGACCGGCAAGATATGCCGATCCTCCATTCTCCCCCAACCGCCAAATCCATGCATGGATGCACCAAGACCGATCTGTAGGGTATCGGTACCGATAGTTTGTGGCTCTTCGTTAGAGCCTGCGGACTCGCGCTCGCACCGGCCTGCCAACACACGGGTTGGCCTGCAATGGCTTGTGCTGTTGTATATCTATTTTCAAACGACTGGAGCGACGTCGTTTCAGTTGGGCGCAAGTGACGACCGTTACTCCGCTCGTGGGTGACCGCGACGCCTCCGAATCCGAACGCGTTGATTCTGGAGGCGCTGAAAGCTCTACGGAGAGACTGCTCCCCCGAGCACGCGAAGTCGAGCATTGAAGCTCCTGACCGCCCACTGCAACGCATGCAGTTTGCGCGCGATCGGAGAGGCTCGGCTCGCATAACAGATCGAACGGCTGGAGCTGACACTCGAAGCGCTGCCCTCGGAGCGAGTCGAAGACTCAACTCCGGAGACGAACCTTCCATCCTTATTAGTAATATGAATAAGGAGACTGCCTCAACCAAACCAGCGCCCATTCGCGACTCGGACATCTTCCGCGTCAAACGTGGAGACTGAGCCGAAATTGTTGTGCAAGCTAAAACAAGCTAAAAGAAGATGTGTCGCAGATGTTGGAGTACATCCCTTGCCAGCTTCCTTGCCATTCGCCACGAGCGGTCCAAACTGAGCTGCGATCATTGCGACAAATCGTGCAAGCTCCGGCTCCGGGCTGCTTGGCCGTGAGACATTTCGGCATCGTTTTCTTGGTCATGTTGACCGGGCCGGCCAATGGAACCGTCTGACCGGGGCCACATTCTACCTATTGCTTGCCTACTTTGTTGTATTCCCTGCAGGTTTGCGTCCTGTAATCTTGCCCAATACGGAACCCTTTCCAGAAGCAAAAATGCGTGCACCAAGCTCCGAAATTGTCTTCGTAGGTCACGGTGCCATAAACAGCGAGGTAGCTCTGTCCGGCAATAAGGTCGCGACGCTGGGCGTCTGTGAGTTGGGTCAATTCACCGTCTGGTGTATACAGTTTGGTCAGGATGTCTGCATCGCCCTGCTGGAACAATATCGGAACTGTTGTCATATTATGCGTCCGTTCGTAATCAAAGGATGGCCCTTTATAAAAAGGCACGACCTCGAAAGCGCTCTGCACCGTAATATCGCCGGCAGGGGTACCGCCCTTGTTAATGACGCGCACAATTATTCGATCCTTCGTGTCTTTCAAGGTTGGTTCGGTGGTCATCCTTACTTGCAACCAAGATCGTTGGACCACGGTCATTTGACGCTGCATGAGATAAAGTTGCTCGGAAATAATAACCACGGCGCATATCCCGAGAAAGACGGCGCCAGTCTCGATTATTATCTTCCACAATGGGATTTGGTCGGGCTTGCAATGACAAGTTTCCTGTTGGCCGCTGAGGGCTGGGATTGCATTCGCATGGAGGGGAATTTCAATCTGGGCCTCTGTGCTTTCGTTGCGGGTTGTGTTTTCTGATGACTCACCGTCAGTGAGCGGCTCAAGAGATTGTGAGTCTGTCATTTGTTGCCGGGAAACACTAGAGAAGTTGAGACGGCTAGCTGCGCTGGGAACAAAGGAGGCCGGACACCGAGCTATCGTGGCCTCCTTTGCTTGGTTCGCCCATTACGTGATCGAAACGGTAGCAGGCGCGACACGATACCGACTGTGACGGATGAACAGCACTGAACCATATCACTGTGCAAATCTCGTTCTCCCCGTTCCCAGATAGGAAATCAAATGAGCTACTGGACAAATTCCCGTTGTGATCCTCGTATAGAAGAACTTGGATGAGCCGCATAAAGGATATAGAAGTTCGTTACCACCGGATCCGAGGATGATTCGCTCGGTGCCGAGCCTCCCCACCGGGCGGCCTTGATTCTCTCTATTTCTTACCCACGCACGGTGACGGTTCTTTTTTCTCTTCGATCCATGCTGCCGCCGGTACGCACGGACCGCTTGTTAAAATGTGGCGGCGACCTTCATCAACTATTCCACCAACCTCAGGCCTCGCTCTGCCAACTCGGAGCACGTTGAAAGTTGGGAAACTGCGGTTTGATTATGGCTTCCCCGTCCGAACCTTTCTGTTTGGACTCCAGTAGAACTGCGACTACCGACGTCTGCTGCAACGTCTTCATAGTGCTATAGCAGGTGGATGCAATCTTGAACTCGGACGTCAGAAATAACCCTATTATCACGGACCCGAAAGGCTATAGCTCCGTGCCTAGTCTTAAAGTTGGCCCTTGCGTTGCCGATAAAAAAGCGGGTGGTCGGACCCTTGGGCAAAATCGCATCGGCTATCTCAGAGGTGACCGAGAACAAAAATGAGGCTGCTGTCAACATGCGCGCGGAATGAAGATTGGATGCGCCACGTTTTGGACTTGGCATGGCGAATTGGTCTCGGAGAGTTCCCAAACGAAGCCGCCTCCGCCGAACGTTACAGGATAAAGTCGAGTCCGATATTGAAGCTTCGCCGGGTCAAAGGCCAACTGATGCTCGTTAGTGGTAGGAACGAGGTCATGAAAAAGCTGATTCAAAAGCACGAATCCGCACGCAACAATGTTCTAGAAGTAAGCCCGAGGCCGAGCCGCCGGGCGGCTTTGGTGTCGTAAACAGCCACAGCACTCAGACGACACCAACGAGGCCATCGGATTTATGGTGATGCACTCCGAGAGATGAGGCAAAGGCCGCACGCTGGCGCCGCGCTGCATGCTCAGAAAGTCAGTGGTGGCCGGCGCTGAATAATTGCCGGTCTAAGGTTTCCGTTGAAAGTGCCGATTTAGATTGTGATCGCAAATGCAAGTTCGGTTCGTCCGCGATATAGCGGGAGCCGCCAAGGACAATATGCGCAACGCTACGTTGACCACCCTGCGCAAAATGCTGTCGTCGCTCATCCTGTGCTCGTGCCTGACCATTGTGGCTGCGGCACAGGCGCAACCGCAGTCCAATCCACTACCGAGTCAAGACGAGGTAAACCGGCAACTTGTACAACGCCTGCAAGAGCTGGAAGCTGAGCTAAGGCAGTGGAAGGTGCAATCTGCCGCACTCGCCCCAGCCTCTGTCGCTCCGGCACCCGCACCAGCTCTCGCGCCGGCCCCCGCGCTACCTCCAGTCGCGGAGCCGCTCCAGGCGCATAACGCCTATGACACAGGATTTGCCGGACGAGTCAACGGACCTTCCATCGGGGTTCGCTACGACTTCGATGCAGACGGAACCTTCAAGTTGCAGTATGACCGGGTCTCAGGAAGCATCTGCCTGATGCGAACGCACTGATGTCCAGATTGGATTCAGGTTCTGGGCGAGTGCGGTTAAAGAACAAGGTACGGTGCACGAGCGCGAGAATCGCCGCAACCGTAGGTCCCGAATGTTGGCTGCCGACAGAAATGCTACAGAACCGGCAGTTCAACGACCGTCCGCAGCTGTAGAGTTTTGGAAAGGAGCCGACCTTGCGGCCAGAATAAATTTTCGTTTTCGTAAACACAGCAGATTATCCACTCGCATCCGCCATAGAACCCGCTCGTGGTTTACCTTCCATCCCCTCCGCATCATTTCGCGATGCACGCGACGATAGCCATAACTCGGCCACTCCGGCGCGCTCTGTTGAATCGCGCTGCGTAAGTCCGTATCCGCTTCGGACGCTTGTACGCGCGGCTGGAACCGGTAGTATCCTGCCCGGCTCACGCCCGCGACTTGGCAGAGCTCCATCACCGCTCCTCCCCCCGTTTCTTTGACGGCTTGAGGCCGCAGACCAGCGGGTCAACGACGATAGAGGTGGAAGCCATAAATGGATGCGGCGGCATTGTGGATTCGTCCCCGAGAGGTTTGCCCAACGGTGCGCACGTTGCCTTCAGCCTCGTATCCACCGGGATGACGAGCACTCTCGACCTGAGCTTGCCCTGTCCCGATTTCGGAAGAGCTTCCCGATTCAGCGCGCAGGGCCCAGCGGTTATGAAAGCTGTGCAATAGGGCACAGGTTCGCCCTCCTCACTCCAGCACACTGTCCTGGGGGAGAAATGAGCCCAGCATCAATCGCGAACTGTACTGCGCTGCGGCCTCTGCGCATACTAATCGTCGAAGACTCCAAGGGTGACGCCGACTTGTTGCGGCGCACTCTGCGTGCTGGAGACTTCGAACTTGCTTATCAAGTCGTGGATAATTCCGTGGCCATGCGCGCCGCATTGGAGGGGCAGGAGTGGGATGTGATCACGTCAGACCACTCGATGCCGAAATTCAGCGGCCCTGAGGCTCTGGAACTGGCCCTGGAACTGCGTCCCAACGTGCCCTTCATCATCGTGTCCGGCGAAATTGATCTCAACCTGGCTGTTTCGCTCATCAAGGGTGGCGCCGCGGACTATGTGCAGAAGGACGAACTCGTCAGGCTGGTCCCCGTGATCGAGCGGGTATTGCACGATGTAAAAGACCACCGCGAACAACAATCGTCGGCGCGGGCGTTGCAGGTTTCGGAGGCTCGTTATCGGAGGCTCTTTGAAACGGCCCAGGACGGCATATTGATTGTCAATGCAGAGACCGGGCAGATCGACGACGTGAATCCGTTCTTGCTGCACCTGGTGGGCTATTCCAGAGAGGAATATTTGGGGAAGAAACTGTGGGAAGTTGGGGTCTTCAAAGACAGCGCGGCGTCGAAGGCCGCCTTCGCGGAACTGGAGAGCAAAGGCTATATCCGCTTTGAGGATATTCCTCTCCATACCAAATCTGGAGGCTGCGTTGACGTGGAGTTTGTCAGCAATGTTTACTTGGTTGAAAACCAGCGAGTGATCCAATGCAACGTCCGCGACATTACCGAACGCAGAGAAGCCGAAGTGGCCATCGCTAATCTTAATGCCGACCTGGAGCAACGCGTGCACACGCGCACTATGCAGGTCGAAGTGCTCAACAAGGAGTTGGAGACCTTCAACTATTCCGTTTCCCACGATCTGCGGGCGCCCCTGCGCCGTATTGCCGGCTTGGTGAATGCCTTGGAGGAAGACTGCGCCTGCATGCTGGACTCCGCCGGGAAGCGATTGATAGTGGAGATTCAGGCTTCGACGCTGCACATGACCAGTCTGATCGAAGCGCTTCTGAAGCTGGCTTCCTTTTCAACCGGCGAACTGCGAACGAATTTAACCGACCTAACTTCCATGGCCCATCGAATCGCCGCCGAACTGAAAGAAAGCGATTCCGGCCGCCTCGTGGAATTTGTCATCGGCGAAGGCATCACTGCCTGCGGCGATCCCGACTTGCTACGCGTTGTCATGGAAAACCTGTTAGGGAACGCCTGGAAGTTTACCAGCGGCCGAGATGCTGCCCGCGTAGAATTCGGAGTTGCTCTTCAAACCGACGGGCGGACGGCTTATTTTGTGCGCGACAACGGCGCTGGATTCAATATGAAATATGCCGGTCGGCTTTTTGGTGCCTTCCAACGTCTGCACCCGGAAAGCGAATTCCCAGGAACCGGAATCGGGCTGGCATCGGTACAGCGAATTATCCACCGGCATGCTGGACAGATCTGGGCCGAAAGTTCCGTGGGCCAAGGATCAACGTTTTACTTTGTCCTGGGAACAGTCTCCAGGCACGGTGCGGCGTCGCCAGATTGCGTTGTAGACGAAAGCAAACTGGCGAGTGCGCGTACCGCAACCGGCTAACTCCCAAGCAAAACTGCTCTTCTTATATCGATCCTTTTATATCGATTCGTGGTGATGCATCTCCGCCTGAGCGGATTCTCCCAACGCTTTGCGGATGACGGCCAAGAGATCCTGGTCGTCTACGGGCTTCTGCAGAAAGGCCCTGGCGCCTGCCTTGAGAGCGCGCTCATGGTTGGCGCGAGCATCGCGACCTGAGACTACGATAACCGGGATCACGGCGAGCGCGGGGATTGAGCTCAGCCTCTCCATCACCACGAAGCCGTCTCCCGCCGGCAAGCCGAGATCGAGGATAATTAAATCCGGCTGGTGCTTGCGGGCTTCGTTCATGGCGGCGAACGCATCCGCGGCAAAGAAAGTCTCGTAGTGGTTGGCCTTCAGCCGCACATGCAGGCCCTGGCGTATGTCAGGGTCGTCATCCACTATGAGAATTTTCTTGTTACCCTGCTCCCCCTCCTTGATTTGATCTCCTTGTTCATGAATATCGGCGGCCGGCTTCCCCGGCAATCTTCCACCGTGAGATAGGGGTGTCTTGGGCTGCGCAGGTTCACTCAGCGCTTTGCGGACCACGGCTAAAAGTTCGGCGTCATCCACGGGTTTTTGCAGATAAGCGATGGCACCCGCTTTGAGAGCGCGCTCCCGGTTGGCGCGCAGGTCGCGTGCGGAGAGCACGACCACCGGGATGGCAGCCAGAGAGGGGATTGACTTGAGCCCCGCCAACACCTCGAAACCGTCTCCCGCCGCCGCCCCAACGTCTAGGACAATTAAGTCCGGCTGGCGCTTGCGGGCCTCAATCATGGCGATTGATTTTTGCCTTTCGGTCGCAATGTAAGCTTCGCCGGCCGGCAGACCGAGGTCGAGGATCACTAAATCCGGCTTGTGTTTCCGCGCCTCAACCAGGGCGGATATGGCATCCCTGGCGAAGCAGGTATCGTACTGATTGGCCTGCAGCCGCAGGTGCAGGCCCTGGCGTATGTCCGGATCGTCATCCACGATAAGAATTTTCTTGTTACCCATTTGTCACCACCCTCGAAGAGATCTCCTTGTCCACAAGTTTCTGAGTGTTAGCGGCCACCTTGATCAAGAAATGTTCCACCGGTTCGCCCGGAGTTCGTTGGAGATCCTGCAGGGACTGGTAAGAGGTGGAAAGAGTCAAGCCCGCCTGCCGGAGGTGTGCGCAATCGTCGAATCGTTCCCGGATTCGCTTGGTAATGGCCTCGCCGCCAACAGCACCGGTAATGGCTACCATGAAGAAAAGTTCCGACGCTACGGTCGAACCCATGTTGGGCAAGAGAACGTCGAGATCCGAATGCAAGCACTCTTGCAGGAAAGCACGGACTTCCCGGGACCGTGCCGCTCGCACCTCGCGGGACAGCCAGCCAGTTTTTGAACCTATCTCGGTTACTACAAGGGTGATCGGACTTGCGCCGTGTTCCCTTTTAAAAGCCGGAGCGATCAGATTGGCCAGAGAAAAAATGGGAAAGGTAACGGAAAAGACGGAACCTTGTTCGGGCGCGTTCTCGGCCCAGATTTTTCCACCCTGCCGGGTCACCAAGTCTTTGGCAATGTATAACCCCAGGCCAAGACCTTTGCGACCGGCCACGGTTGCGTCGGAGGCCTGGAAGAGACGCTCGAAGATCCGCTCATTCATTCCCGCAGCGATTCCGCACCCCGAGTCTGAGACTTCCACGACTGCAAGATTTGGATCCTCCCTGGATGCGCGAGCCTGAACCTTCACGGCTCCCTTTGCCGGAGTGAATTTGATGGCGTTATCGACCAGAATGACGAGGATTTGACGAAGGCGCGCCGCATCCGCGCAGATCGACGGCAAGCCGCTGGCGATATCGGAGGAAAGAGCGACGTCTTTGGCTGTAGCGGCTCCCTGGAGGCTGCTGACGGCATAAGCGACGGCATCTGCAAGCGAAGTACATTGCAGGTCGACGTGCAGCTTGCCCGCCTGCGCTCCGCTGATTTCGAATAGGTCATTGATCATCGCGTGCAGCTGCTTGGCATTCCTCAGAACGATTTCCAGATACTGATGTTGTTCTGGACTCAGTTCGCCGGCTATCCCGTCCAGGAGAATGGTCACAAATTGATGGATGGCGGTCAGAGGGGAACGCAGTTCGTGCGACACATGGGAGAGAAATTCATCTTTAAACTGCAGCTGATGAGTGCGGACGAGATCGGCTTCGGTTTGCATGCGATGGCGCTCGATGGCGTGGCGAAGCGCCCGGGGGAGCGCACGATTTTCGATCTGGCCTTTGATTAGATAGTCTTGCGCCCCTTCTTTCATGGCCTCGCTGGCCAGGGCCTCGTCGTCCAGGCCGGTAAGCACAATCATAGGTATGTCTGGCGCCGCGGCGTGCGTCCGCCGTACCGTATCGAGACCATGCTCATCCGGCAATCCCATGTCTAACAGCACGATATCCACTCCACCGGTCGCCAGATGAATCTCGGCGTCACGCATGCACAGAAGGTGGGTCAATTGGAAGCCGTCCGGCTTTTCGTTACTGAACATCTCGCGGATCAGACGGGCATCGCCTGCGTTATCCTCGACCAAGAGAATTTGGAGAGCTTTGGGAGTCATGCCGGCTCTTGGTTGGGTAACTTGACGATGGACAGCCAGAAATTGTCGATGCTGTTCACGACTTTGAGGAACCCCTCGAGGCCCACGGGCTTGGTGATGTAACAGTTCGCGTGCAGCCGGTAGCTCCGCAGCACATCCTCCTCAGACGCAGAAGTCGTCAGGACGACTACGGGAATGCTCATCAGTTCCGAGTTCTGCTTAATTTCCTCCAGAACCTCGCGGCCATCTTTCTTGGGCAGGTTGAGATCGAGCAGGATTAGATCCGGTCGAGGAGCAAGGGCGTGGTCGCCCTCGCGGTTCAGAAAAGCCATGGCCTCCACCCCATCCGACGCCACGCTTAAGTTGATGAGCACCTTGGCGTCTTTAAATGCCTCCCGCGTCAAGCGAACATCGCCGGGACTATCTTCCACTAAAAGCACTTCGATGGTTTTCGCGTCCTTGCCCATCGTTCTCATGGCCTTCTATCCCTTCCAGTCTCATTTTTTTTCCGGCAAGGCAAAGTAGAATGTCGATCCCTGGCCGAGTTGCGACTCGACCCAGATCCTGCCCCCCAACCGCTCCACAATCTTCTTGCAAACGGCCAATCCGATCCCGGTGCCTTCGAACTCGGTTTGCAAATGCAAGCGCTGGAAGAGGACGAAAACTCGTTCAAAGTACTTAGGGTCGATTCCCAGGCCATTGTCGCGTACGGAGAAAATCCATTCCGGGCTGCCGTTCTTGCTGGCGGAGACGTGTATGCGAGGGACCTCGGTCCCGCGGTATTTGATGGCGTTTCCCACCAGGTTCTGAAACACCTGGACCAGTTGGTTGCCGTCCGCCAGGATGACGGGCAGCGAATCGTGGGTCACCACCGCACCGCTTTGCTCGATGGTTGCGCTCAGGTTAACCAGCGCTTCCTGCAATGTGTCTTCGGCGGAAGTTTCGACGAGCGACTTTCCACGCGCCCCCGCGCGCGAATAGGTCAACAGATCCTGGATCAACCCTCGCATGCGGCTACATCCGTCCACGGCAAAGGCGATGAACTCGTCGGCGTCGGAATCCAGGCGCCCCTGGTAACGCTTAGCCAACAATTGCGTGTAACTGGCAACCATGCGCAACGGCTCCTGGAGATCGTGCGATGCGACATAGGCAAACTGCTGCAGCTCGTCGTTGGAACGCTTCAGTTCCGCCACCGTCTTCGTCATACGCTCGTCGGCTTTCTTGCGCTCGGTAATGTCGCGTGTGATCTTCCCAAACCCTCGCAACCGACCCGTTTGGTCATGCAACGCCGTAATCACAACGTCGGCAAAAAAGCGGGAACCGTCTTTGCGCACGCGCCAACCCTCGACTTCGTAGCGCTGATGCTTGGCGGCTTGCTCCAATCCGAAAGCGGGTTTTTCGTCGCGCATATCCTCCGCCGTGTAGAAGCGAGAGAAATTCTGGCCGATAATCTCATCCGCCACGAATCCCTTCATCTTTTCGGCCCCATCGTTCCAGGTGACCACCACGCCCGTGGTGTCCAGCATGAACATCGCGTAATCCTTTACATTGGAGAGTATGAGCCGGTAGCCTTCCTCACTCCGACGCAAAGCTTCTTCGGCCCGCTTGCGCTCGGTTATGTCGCGGATGGCCGCGGTCACTAGAGTTCCTTCGGCGCTTTTCATCGGGCTCAGCATGATCTCGATGGGAAACTCCGTCCTGTCTTTGCGCAGCCCGCGCAACTCGAGACTTTCACCGATCAACCTCGTCCGGGGATGCGCGTTATAGTCCTGCCGGTGTTGCGGATGACCCTTCCGAAACGCTTCCGGAATAAGCACTTCGATAGTCTGACCGATCAATTCTTCGCGAGAGTAACCGAACACCCTCTCGGTCTCGGCGTTGATCAGGAGGATCTGGCCCCTGGAGTCGCTGACCACCATCGCGTCCGCTGCCGTTTCCAGCAGTCCGCGATATCTGTCGTCGATCAGCGCCATACGCTTTTCCGCATCCTTACGCACGCTGATGTTGCGGATCGCCGCCGTCACCAGAATTCCTTCCGCGCTCTCCAGCGGGCTAAGCATGATCTCGATGGGAAACTCCGTACCATCCTTGCGCCGCCCGGAGATCTCGATCCCGGTTCCGATCTGCTGCGCTAGCGCCTCCGCCGCGCTACGGGTGCCGTCGGCGATCAGCCGTTCCGCGAAGCCTTCGGGAATGATGTTCTTTACCTTCTGCCCCAGAAGTTCATTGCGCCGGTACCCGAACTGCTTTTCCGCCTGCGCATTCAGCAGGACGATTTCTCCGCCCTGGTTCACCACCACCATCGCATCCGGGGCCGCTTCCAAAAGTCCGCGGTATCTGCCCTCCATCTGCGCCAGATGCTGTTCCGCGTCCTTGCGCACGCTGATGTTGCGGATGGCCGCCGTCACCAGGATTCCTTCCGCGCTTTCCAGCGGGCTGAGCATGATCTCGATGGGAAACTCGCTGCCATCTTTGCGCCGCCCGGAGAGTTCGAGGCCCGTGCCAATCTGTTGGGCCAGCGCCTCCGCCGCGCTGCGCGTCCCGTCTGCGATCAGCCGTTCCGCGAAACCTTCGGGGATGATGTTCTTCACTTTCAGTCCCAGGAGTTCATCGCGGCTGTATCCGAACTGCTTTTCCGCTTGAGCATTGAGCAGCACGATCTCCCCGCTTTGGCTCACCACCACCATCGCATCCGGGGCCGCTTCCAACAGCCCGCGATACTTCGCCTCTGACGCCTTGCGTTCGCTGAGATCGTGGCTGAACTCGGAAAATCCCCGCAAATTTCCGTTCGGGCCGCGCAACGCGGTTAAGGTGGTGCTGGCCAAAAATCGGGAGCCATTCTGGCGCACCCGCATGCCTTGTTCTTCGTGCCGGCCGCTGGCGGCGGTCTGGCGAAGCACTTCCAGCGGCCGGCCCCGCTCGATATCTTCGGGAAGAAAGAAACAGGAAAAGTTGTGCCCGATGATTTGATCGGCGGTATAACCCTTGATGCGTTCCGCGCCGGCGTTCCAACTGACGATCCGGCCCTCCGGGTCCATCATGAAGATGGCGTAGTCCCGGACTCCATCGAGCAGCATGCGATATCTTTCCTCGCTTTCGCGAAGCGCATCCTCCCCAAGCTGGCGCCGGTGCTCCATCTGCGCCAGACGCTTTTCCGACGCCTGGCGCACGCTGATATTCCGGATTGCTGCCGTCACCAGGATCCCTTGTGCGCTTTCCAGCGGGCTGAGCATGATCTCGATGGGAAACTCGCTGCCATCCTTGCGCCGCCCCAACAGCTCAATCCCGGTCCCGATCTGCTGCGCCAGTGCCTCCGCCGCGCTCCGGGTGCCGTCGGCAATCAACCGTTCCGCAAAGCCCTCGGGGATGATGTTCTTTACTTTCTGTCCCAGGAGTTCATCGCGGCGGTACCCGAACTGTTTTTCCGCCTGCGCATTCAGCAGAACGATCTCTCCGCCCTGGTTCACCACCACCATGGCATCCGGAGCTGCTTCCAAGAGTCCTCGATACCTCGCCTCCGACTCCTCGCTTTGCCCGGGATGGTGCCTGATCTTCATATCGTGCGATTGTTACCGTCCGTGCTTTCCAAGGTCCGATTGTGAGGAGTCTGCTGGCAATTTCGGAGGCGACACCGCGAAAGATATTGGTTGCCTAACCGGCAGCGCCTGAAGGTGCATTTACACAATGAACGGTTAATGCACGTTTTGGTAATGGTATTTGCGGGTTTAATACCGGCGGGAACGAACCCTGTTCCATTGTGGGAGTGTCCTAAGTTGATTCATCAAAGGCGCAAGACTCTGACGGTCGACGCCGCGAGGGAACTCCTAAAAGTGGGACGCTGAAGACTTCGAGCGGCGAGGATTTTCCACAGAATACACGTGTTCATTCGTCACTGACGGCATCCCGCGAAATAGCTGATACTGCATCTCGGCACAGCCGAAGTCGCCAGATTAGGGGCCAGTCAATGGGAAGGCGGGCCTCTTTTTCTCCGCCATTAGTTTGTGAAAAGCGATAAATCGGCTTTAAAGGTTCTCAACATATAAAGGCGTTTTGTGGGATGCAAAGCAGCAATCACATTGAGCTTGATCCCTCCTTTTCAACAAGTGTTTTTGGGGAACCCGGCCTACAGCAGGGCGCAATTCGATTCGCAGCTTCTGCGATCTGGTCTGCCATGTTTATGATGCGAGACAAAATATTCGATTACATTTGTCTTATATCTGCTCATAATTTCTGAGCCTTCTTACGAAACCCCAGTTGATGTGGGGTCTCCATTCGCATTCTGTGACGGTGGCGCGAATTTGCTCTGCCACCGCTGGCGTGCTATTTCCCATCGAATCCGTTAAGCGTTTTTTCCAGTTTTTGCAGGCGCTCCGATTCGCTTTCAAACTCAACGAGTTTTTGTTGAATGTCTTCTGGAATAAAATCCCGAAAGAAATTAAGCGTATGTTGCAAACTGCTCGTTCCGGTAGGGCCAGGGCCGATTGGTTCAGAAAGAACATGACGTAAGCTTTCACTGGTGACGTTTAGTTTTGTGGGGTATTCTTCGATGTCGCTTTGAAGGGCAGCGAGAATCCGCTTCACGTCCGTTACCAGATCGCGGGTACGACCCTCGATCTTCCAAAGTTCTTCGTCTGTCATTGCGTTCTCACGAAAGCGTGAATCTGTTCTCTTCGATCAGTTTCGCATAGGGTAGATTGTGCAGCACCGGCTGCCTACGCCCTCGGGAATCGGCGTACTCTTAGCGGCGATGATTGGCGGCTCGCCTTCGGCCGGATAGATGCTCAGGGGTTGGGCGCCGCAAGTTTTTCAGAGGTTCGCACGGGACGAACGCCCGCATCATAGCGAGACCCTTTTCGTTGGGGCCTCCCTCGAACGTCCCGACCTCGATTTCGAATCTCTTCGCGAGGGCACCTCTTTTCTCGAGGTGTCCAAGGTCCGTGGCGTTGCCCTCGGTGAACAGGTGGACGTTGGCATCCCTAAAAAAGCGCCCATCGTCAACGTCGCAATTGACGATCATCAAGACGCGGTCCGGGTTGTCGCTGAAATGTCGAAACGACAAGGAAAGCGCTGTGATGGTGCGTAGCCGTCGGTTGTTCGGTTTGGCGATAAGGCCCGGAAACATCGCGGCTTGTGTCACGCCAGGAAAGCGGTGAGTCGACAAAGTGAATTCTTGTTTATCTATTGCCACCGCGAGGGAGCAAATCGCGAGGATCGGCACTGAAATCAAGCGTTTCACGCTAGTCGAGTCTCTCTTTGTTTCAGTTACATTCGCAGAGCACGAACCGCATCTCTATCACGGTGGCCATCGACAAGCGGGTCTGCCAATTCGAGTTTCATCGGACCCAACGGCAAATATCGCCCTCTCGCGTCGTTCGAAGAACCATTGTCGCTTGAGGGTTGCCGCCTAATCTATTCAAGCAAGTAAGCGTCTACGCGGACGAGCCGACTCCAGGTCACAGACCAGGCTGTCACGAGCGGGCTTTCGGATGTAGCGCCGAGCTACCGGATCCGGTTGCGGTCAGAGGCGTTGGAGGACTGGGCCCGAACGTCCGGCAATATGCCGCAACCGCTCACCCAAATCAAGGGCACGGTGTAAACAATGCTTCCTGACTCGATATTGATCTTAGGGAACTTTGCCGTCTGGCGCACCAGACGGTCATTCCTGCCCTTCAGGTTACGCTCGGCCAGATCGCGCAGTCCGGCTTCTCGTTGAATTAAAGTTCCGGTCACGACCAAAATTAGAATGCCCTGAGCATAGCCGCAAACCACCAACGTCTTCATCCTTCGGGTAGTGGCCTCCGCCGCATCCAGTCGCCTACTCGACAACTTCGTTCCGTCTGCCGCGTGTCGCCGATTTGCGCTGCGATGGCGCTGGTCGACTCTTCACCGACATCCCCTTTCTCCGCAGCCTCCACCCCAGCCAACAGTCCGCCGCGCTGCCGCACGTTAATTTCTTCAGCCAGTTCGGTCAGCCTCGCGGGTATCCGCCACTGCAATCGGTTAATCGCTTCCTGCTGTGTGGGGGTGCTCGAGGCCAGATCCCGTAGTCGTCCCATATCTCGATACGACTGAACGACATCCCCCCTATACTGATCCAGGCATGTGTCATCTCCCGTAAGAAGGTAACCTTGTTGGCTCGCTGCAGCCTGGGAGACGTCGACATGAAGAGTGTCTAGTTCTTCGACCAAAAGATGGGAGCGTACGACCCACTTCCGGTCTTTCTCATTCTGGACCGCGCTCCAGAATGTGAGCACGCTGAGGCACGTCACTATCAGAACGGCGCAGGCGGCAAATGCTTTGCTGGCGGAAGTCATTGCAGGTTATTCTTCCTTATCGGCCAGCCTCAGGGAACCTTTAGAGCCACGACGCGAAACCGGCCAGCGGAAATTGATGCCAACTGCAGTGCTTGGGTGAAGTCGAGCGGTGGCGCGACGGTTTAGGTGAGGCCTAACATAGCTAGCCACCCCACGGACTTATCCCAGGTGGGATACACGCTCCGGGTTGCTGCGGTAAAGAGCCGTGGTGGTGAACGTTGGAGGAAAAGCGGCTTGGAAGCGGCTTGAGACCCGCTCCTGAAAGCCGATCTCGAGGGACCTTCCCTCATCTATCGCGCAGCTTCTGCACGCGGTTTATTCGTTCATGATGAACTCCTTATCCGTGCTTTCTGCAGCACACGATACCCTAGAAAATCGAACTTCCCTTCCGGCCATCTCCCGGATTGGAGACGCAATTCCCGTTTCTGGACTGTTTGCCTCGCTGACATGCCTCTACGAATGGCGGGGATCGAATCGAAAACGGTATCAGTCTTGCTCGGCAGTACCCCTGGTTCCGGCAGGAAAAGACGCAACATGCTCAAGAAGGGTTTGATGTTCTTTGTTCTCACGTTGATCACTCAGCTTTACACAACGCTCGTGTTGACCATCTTATTTAATTGGTTCGTCGCACGCGTATTCCACGTCTCTGACGTCTCTTTCTGGCTAATGTATGGCCTCGTTATCTTTGTGAATCTGTTCCGTGATCCCCGCGACCAGTTCTTTGACAGCGAACGAAGGTGGAAGAGCATGATGACCGCAATCCGCGCCTGTATACCCGAACACTGTAAAGAGTTCGTGAGGGAGCAACTGCAGGATAGCGACGAGGAAATCTGGCTGGAGGCAGGAACCCTGATTTTTGGGCGGGTGCTTGGCAACACGGTTGCTTTGGGGATCGGTCTTATCGCGCATCGACTTGTGTCGGCATAGTCTCCAATGTACTTGCGCGTTCCACCTCAACGCCGTAGATTTCGACTCGATAGCACTTCGCATATAGCTGAACCGCGACGGTTCCTTCGCGCCAAAGACGGGAAAGTGTTTTCGACTTCGGACCCGAGAGTGCACGGTAGAATAGCAAGCCCACTGCCAATCTCGATAACAGTCACGAGATCGCTTACTTCGACTTCATGATGGATGCCGGTTTCAAGCACTGTGATTTGCCAGTCGCCCCAGCTTTGTCAAAAGGGCGCAGAGTCATTCTGACTACGCCTGTGTTTTGGACCGCAATAGAACGAGCGGGGACGGGTGTGACTTCCTTATTCGCGACGTCGTAGCTAGGTTTCTCGAGCCATAGGATGAGATAGAAGACTCCGTTTCGTTTTTGCAAAAGCAGATGGTGAAGATCGGAAAGATCGCCCGCTAACTCGAAGCCCAGTTCCTGACCGACAAACGGTGGGCCTGGGTCGGACAATAGGTGAAGCAGGTTTCGCAAGGCGGAATATGCGGGCTTCGCAGAATAATCTTGTCGCAGCAAACCGAACGCGCTATCCGTGGCCGGACGTCCCGAAGGAAGATCGATCAATTGATCAATTCGTACAGGTAAGTTCGAGGAATGCCTCGCAGCCATTGTTCCAAAAAGACTCGTGGCACACACTTTGCGGCGGCCTCCTCCGGAATACTCTGCGCCGCGGCCACGTCGGTTTGGTAGCCAGTTTCGGTCGTAATAACCGACTTTCCGGGACAGGCTGCGCTCACATTCGATAGACTCCGGGATATGCTGCCGTATCCATCTGCTCCCCGACCCACCGTGCCGGGATTGCGGCCAGCAAAATAGTTGTGCAGATTCGCGTAATCGAAAAGACAAGGACCACGAAGGCTCACCAACGACTCCGGCCCTGTCAGCGAGGGGCCAATCACCGGAAAGGGTGTGGTTGCGGGGTCACTCTTGACAATGCGGTTGAGTCTTACAGGAAACGAATTGAGCGTCGCGATCCAATGTTCGTCGTGACTCTGGTCATACTCATTCGGCGCCTCATAGGCCTCGAAGCTATCCTTCATTCGCCGGGGATAATCGAGCAACAACGAGCTGCCCTGGCTTTCTTAATCCCCTGGGCCCTTCGATTGGTCCCTTGATCACGCGTTTCATGTTCACGACGATTTACTTCCGGCCGCTCCGCGAACCCTCCTGGCAAATTCACCATTTCTAATCTGATGGTTGGGCGCATTCATGCGGTGTGGCAATCGATCTGCTTATGACTCGGGAGGTTGCTGCGGTTGCAGGAAATTTTAAGAATATGCAAAACGGGATCGTGAAGACCGACCTCACGTTCGACGCGAGAACGACCACGACGAATCTATCCCTGCGCGCTGCGATTGAGGCGCTCTTCCGGCAGAAGTTGTTGTTCGCGGGTGTGGCTGGGAGTGTCCTGTTCGTTGCAATCGTAGCCTCGGTCCTGCTGCCCCGGCAGTACATGTCGGAGATGAAATTCCTGGTGCAGAATGCGCGCGGCAACGTGGTGGTTACTCCAGAGAAGACCAACCCTCAGAATGTGGCGAGTGACGTGACCGAGACCCAGGTTAATTCCGAACTGGAGATCCTGCGCAGCCACGACGTGGTTGACCCCGTGGCCGACCCGGGATGGGACAAACTTCCTGTCAGTCAACAGACCCCAGCCATGGTGCGCCAGCATGAAGCGTTGCTGGCCGGCTTCGACAAGAAGCTGGAAACCGAGCCGGTGCGCAAGACCAACGTGATCGACGTAAAGTACCGCGCCAGTGATCCGCAGCAGGCTCGAAATTCTCTGCAACGACTTTCGCAGACCTACTTGGAGCAGCACCGGCGCATGCAACGTCCCGGGGGCGCGTCGGCATTTTTTACCTCGGAAGCGGAGCGCTATCAGAGGACCTGGGACCAGGCCAGCCGCGATCTTGTGAATTTCCAACAGCGGCATCAACTGTATTCGCTGGCGCAACGCGAGACCGACCTTGAGGGAAAGATTACAAAGGCGGAGGCCGAGTTGCTAGCCTCCGAAGCAGGATTGAAGGAGCTCGACGCCCGGCTGGAAGAGAGCTCTCGGCGGCAGCGCACCATGGCGACGCGGCAGACCACGCAGAATCGGACCGGGCCAAACCTGCAGTCGGTGCAACAGCTTACCACCCTGGTCATCGAGTTGGAGAACAAACGCACGGTCTTATTGACAAACTACAAGCCCGAAGACCGCCTTGTTCGGGAGTTGGATCAGCAGATCGCTTCCACAAGGGAGGCATTGAACGAAGCGGCTGTCTCCAGGCCCCTGGAAGTGACGACCGACGTCGATCCGGCATGGCAGCAGGTGCGCACCGAATTTTCGCAGGGCAAGATCAGCCGCCGCGCCGAGGCAGCGCGTCGAAAGGTCATCGTGACGCAACTGGCCAGACTAAAACGAGATCTGGGGAAAATGCAGGATTTGGATGTGCAGTACAACAACCTGGAGGAGCAGGTGAAGGAACGAAGGGAAAACCACGAACTATATGCCGAAAAACGCGATCAGTCTCAGATCGCGGATTCGATGGATGATCGGGGACTGATGAATGTCGTAGTCGCCCAGCAGCCAACCTTGTCCTACCTGCCGGCAGGTCCCAAGCGCCTTACCAACGCTGTGCTGGGCATGGTGACTGGCCTATTTCTGGGTCTATGCGCAGTCTATCTGGCCGAAGCGGGAAGAAACACAATCGCCACGCCACACGAACTAGACGCCGCTTCGCGATACCCAGTGCTTGCGACCTTACCGATTATGTCGCTACCCGCAGTCGAACTCCCACAGACCACAAAGTTAGAACCAGAGCGCGCTCTACCCTCCGTGATGCTAAGTGGACCGCGGCCTCCGGACCTGCGCTCGTAGCTGTAGTCGCAACCTAAGTCGCAAAAGAACGGGGGGATCACTTGCCCAGAACAGACTTGAGCGCAGTGTGTGAAGGATTGCTGTTCAGGATTTTTCGACGACCGAATAGGAGTGATGGCCAGGGATTTGTGGTAGCGCTTACCGCCGCGCATCCTCGGGCGGGCGTGAGCCACGTTACGAATGCGCTTGCCGTGGCGCTCGAGCAAGGCGGACTCCGCTTCACGGTTCTGCGCAACGGCAGCTATCTAGCACCTGGAAACCCCGAGTCCAGTAACCTCGCCAAGCTCTCAGAATCTCGGAGCTTACCGAGGCTGTGGCAAGAGTGCTTGCCTCACGAGAGCCATGACAACGGGCGCGGTTTGCAATCGCGGCTAGGAATTTATCTGAAAAAGCTTCGGCGAGAATACCGCTACATCCTGATCGATTGCCCTTCTCTTCGAGAAGCTGAGCATGCCGTGGTTCTGAGCCCGCTCGTGGATGGTGTTGTGCTGATCGTGGAAGGCAACCGTACACAACGGGACCAGTTGTCGTACTGCGAAAGGACGATCGAGAGTGCCGGCGGGCAGATTCTAGGCCACGTGCTAAACAAGAGAACCTACGTCATTCCCGATTGGATGCATCGCAAGATGGAGGCAGTTGGCATTTGAAAAAGCTTTGGCGCGGAGGTTGCGGCAGGTGAATTTGACGAAGACATTAACCAGACTATTGCTCGTAGCCGTTGCGCTAGTCAGTGGAGCTCTCGGGCAAGAGAAACTACGCGTACGGCCGCAATACACCTTACGTACCGGGGACATGGTGGAGTTGCAGTATCGTTACACGCCAGAACTAAATCAAACGGTAACCGTCCTTCCCGATGGTGATATTGACTTGAACCTAGTGGGCAATATGAAGGTCAGCGGCTTGACCGTGGGACAGGCCCGCGACCTCATTCTACAAAAAGCGAAAACCCGGCTCAACGATCCGGAATTGAATCTGATTCTGAGGGAGTTTCAGCGGCCCTACGTGGTGGTCGCCGGAGAGGTCGCAAAGCCTGGAAAAATTGACCTCCGCGAGACTACCACTGCTATGCAAGCCATTTTGCTCGCGGGCGGTTTTACTGAGAATGCTCATTCGGGTCAGGTGCTGCTCTTTCGACAGATCAATGGCGACACGGCGGAAGTCAAAATCCTCAAGCTCGCCAATATCCACAAAACTGCTGCCCTCGAACAGGATGCTCAACTGGAATCAGGCGACATGCTGATGGTGCCGCGCAACAAACTGGAGAACGTGTCCAGGTACATGAAACTCCTGAATATTGGCGCGTATATCAACCCCCTTCAACTGGTTCCGTAGTTCTCCCGTGTGTTGCCTCATGAAATTGGCTACGTCAAAAATGGAAAAATCGGAAGGGGAAGGGTGCACGACGGAGCTTTCCCTGCTGTCCGGCGGGATGATGAATGAAATGGCCCCAGTGCCTATCGATCCAGCCGAGGCCGGGAATCTCGTGGTTGGGAATGAAGCGGTAGTGACCAGGGGATTTGCAAACAGGGGGAAGACGCACAGGATGAGCTCGGCGGCGGCGGTCATGCAGTCAGTGGCGACCAAGGCGCTGATCCTGGGAATCAATGCGCTGACTGGCATCATTACGGCGCGCGCGCTGCGTCCGGCGGGCCGCGGAGAGCTGGCGGCGATGATCCTGTGGCCAGTTTTTTTGGCCAATGCATTGAGTTTGGGAGTCCCGAGCGCAGTGACCTTTCAGCTCCGGCGCAATCCGGGAAAGCAGTCCCAGCTGATGGGAGCGGCCTGCCTGCTGGCAATTTTGAGCGGCGTAGCGGCGGCACTGCTGGGAGCGTGGTTCATGTCAGCGTGGATTCCACAATATCCACCGCGCGTAATTCTTTTTGCGCGCATCTTTCTGCTCAGCGCGCCGATCACTTCTCTGCTGAGCTTGGGACGTGCAGGCCTTGAGAGTCGCGGCGACTTTGCCGCCTCGAACCAGCTTTTGCTCTGGACTCCGGCCCTGACTTTGCTAGGACTGATGGCGTTGCTCGCGACGCATTGCATGACTCCATTCAGTGCGGCTCTGGCTTACGTGCCAGCTGGAATCCTCCCTCTAGCGTGGATGACGCGGCGGCTGGTGAAAGCCTTCCGGCCGTCCCTGGCACACTTCCGCACTTCCGCCGGCGCGCTGTTCAGTTATGGAATCCGATCCTATGGCATCGATCTTTGCGGCACCATGGCTTTGTATGTAGATCAGGCCCTGGTGGTGCGCCTGCTGCAGCCCGATCTGATGGGAACCTATGTTGTGGCGCTGAGTCTTTCGCGGATTCTCTATGCCTTGCATAGCTCGGTGGTGATGGTTCTTTTTCCCAAGGCCGTCAGTTGCCCACCGCAGATGGTGGCGGAGATGACCGGGCGGGCAACCCGGCTCAGCGCGGCAGTCGCTGTGCTTGGCGGAATCAGCGTTGTCGCCCTCGGACCGCAAGTGCTGAATCTGTTCTATGGCAAGGCGTACCGGGGGGCGAACGTAGTGCTAAGAATCCTGGTCGTCGAAGTCATTCTTTCTGGCGCGGGTTGGGTGTTGTCTCAGGCATTCATGGCGCTGGGGCAGCCGGGAGTGATCAACGGGCTTCAAGTCACAGGGCTGGCTCTAACGGTTCCTTTAATGTTTCTGCTGATCCCGCGCTTTGGCATTGCGGGCGCGGGCGCGGCGTTGCTGTGCTCAACCAGCATCCGTTTGCTGTTTGTCCTGGCCAGTTATCCACTATTTCTAAAAATGCCTGTGCCGGATCTCCTCCCGAAGATGGCGGACTTTCGCCTTGCCGCCGATGCCATCGGAAAAGGCTTTGCGCGTTTTCGCGGCAGACCTCTGGCGGCAGTGGATTGGACGGAGTGATGCCAGGTCCTTTTCACATCTTCGTGCCGCACTGCTCCGACTTGCTGACCGACCATCTGCCGCACGGCGACGGTCTGATCGCGCACGGCTTCTTGACCAGCTTGGCGCGCCGGGGACATCGCCTTCACGTGGTTGCGCATCGGGTGGAATTGCGTCAGCCGCTGCATCCGAACATCACCCTGCACGTGATCCCGCTGCGGCAGTTGAGTGGCGTGTGGTCGCGCCTGGAGTACATGTTTCGGGTGCGCCGCCTCATGCGGAAGCTGAAGAAATCTTGCGATTTCGACTTGATTCACCAGCTGAATCCGGTATTTACGGGCGTGAGCCTGGCGCTGATGGGAAGTGGCTTGCCGCTGGTGCTGGGCACCTATGTCGCGCGCTGGCCGGAGGATCCGGACGCTTGGACCTGTGGCGGTGGCTGGGCTGGCCAGGTCGTGGCAAGAGTACGCGATCGGGTAGCTTCCATTCAGCAACGCCGTGCAGACGCGCTGCTAGTCACGACTCCCGCAGCATGGAACCGTCTTCCTGATCCCGAGGCGGTGCGCAGCCGAATCCACCTCATTCCCCATGGCATCGACACCGCGCTTTTCTCGCCCCACCCTGAATGGCATTCAGAAAAAAGGATCAAAGCCGAGCAGGAGAAGCCCTCGATTCTGTTCCTTGCGAATGTTTTGAAGCGCAAGGGTATTTTCACTTTGATTGAAGCGTTCGGAGTGGTTGCTGAAAATTTTCGGGAATGTAGGTTGCGAGTGGCTGGCGGAGGATCGGATCTCGCTGAGGCGATGCGCTGCGCAGCCCGCCTCGGTTGCGCCGGCCAAGTGGAGTTTCTCGGTCAACAAGAGAGAGCGAACGCTCCCGAGCTGTATCGGGATTGCAGCGTGTATTGTTTGCCCTCGTTTGGCGAGCCTTACGGCACGACAGTGGTCGAAGCGATGAGCTGCGCCAAGTCACTGGTGGTGACGGACTGCGGCGCGCTGCCTCATCTGGTCCACTCAAAGGGCGGGATTCGGGTGCCAGTGGGCAACCCGCGAGCTCTGGCGCAGGCCTTGATCCGTCTCCTGGGACATCCCGACGATCGCATCGCCATGGGGACCTACAACCGGCGGATGGTCGAGAGCAAGATGTCGTGGGAAATGGTGGCGCAACAACTGGAAGAGGTGTACGAGATCACGCTGCGGCGGCAGTCCCGGCGGGGCCGGGATCGAGAACTCTCCGGCTCGCACACGGAGCTGCAGATCAGCGGGCGGAACGTTTTCCTCAGCCCCAGCCACCGCCGCGAATTCGCGGCGAAGGGATTGGGCAAGGGAGACCTCGAATCATGAAGAGCCGGGCCAGCCATTCGAGCGGCATGCGTGCGGGAGTCGATGGTATGTGCGCTCTGGCTCTGGCCTTGGTATCGGCGGTGTATGGGAATATCGCGCGCATACCGACCGGCAGCCTGCGCCATTTTCTCGAGTTGCGCGTGACGCTTCTGAACGTGATCTTCGCCTCTGGGTTTGTGCTGGCGTGGATTTCTTGCTGCAGCGCACTCGGACTTTACCAGCGAGATCTCCACTCGGTGGGGAACATGTTGAGTCGAGCAGCCAAAGCTTGCACCCTGATCGCGGCTTTGCTGGGACTCTATCTGTATCTGTCGCGAACCGCAGGACCGATTGCGCGCATTGTCGCGATTTTCTTGGTGAGCTCGCTCGCTTTTGAAACGGTGCGCCTAGTCGGGGAGCGCCTGTTTGGCTTCTGGATGGCCTCCCGCGATCCTCGCGTGGTGGTAATCGCCGGCAGCGGCAGAAAGGCTGGAATCGCGTGGCGTCAAATTCGCACTCGCCACTATTCCAGCGTGAAATTGCTCGGCTTTGTAGATGATCGTGCCGTCAGCGAGATGGCACCCGATGTTGCCGATCGCTACTTGGGGACAATCGACCAGTTGGACGGTATCCTGCTTCGCCATGTGGTGGATGAGCTCCTGATTGCGCTGCCTACCAAGTCTTGCTACGAACGTATTAAGCGCGCGATCGCGATCGCCGAACAGGTCGGAGTCGAAGTTGTGTACATGCAGGACCTGTACGTCACGACTCGGAAACGGCGCATGTCAGATGAACCGCAGATGTTCACCGCGCTCGTGCCGTCGCAAGAACTCTTACTGACAACACTGACCATCAAACGCGTGCTGGATTTGCTTGGCGCGATTGGCGGGCTTCTTCTTTTGGCTCCGCTGTTCTTGCTGACGGCCCTCGCGATCTGGGCGACCAGCAAAGGTCCCGTTTTCTTCGTTCAGGAACGCTACGGCTATCGCCGGCGCAAATTTCGCATGTACAAGTTCCGTAGCATGGTGGCGAATGCGCCCGAGTTAATGGCCCAGTTGGAGGAACGGAACGAAGCCGTGGGGCCGATTTTCAAGATCCGAAAAGATCCGCGAATTACGCCTCTGGGCCGGATCCTGCGCATCACCTCCATCGATGAGTTGCCGCAACTGTGGAATGTCCTCATCGGGAACATGTCCCTGGTGGGCCCTCGTCCGATGAGTATCCGCGATGTGTCCCGTTTCAACGAGGCGACTTTGATGCGGCGATTCAGCGTCAAGCCTGGGATCACGGGACTTCTGCAGGTGACCGGCCGAAGTGATGCGAGTTTCGCTCAGTGGATTGAGTACGACAACGGCTACATCGACGATTGGTCGCTCGGCTTAGACTTCCGCATTCTGGCGCGCACCATCGGCGTCGTATTGAAACGTTCGGGCGCGGCCTAGAGCGCCGCACAAACGAGGGCAAAGTGAGAATTGCACTGGTCCACGATTATTTTACGCAGCTCGGGGGCGCCGAGAAAGTTGCCGAGCAGTTGTACGGCTTGCTTCCCGATGCTTCCCTGTTCGCCACCGTTGCCTTGCCTAGTTGCATGCCAGGACGGCTACAGGACGTACCCGTCAAAACTTCCTGGATGCAGAATCTGCCCCGCATGCGGGACTATTACCGGCTTTATGTTTTTCTCTATCCGTTTGCCGTGGGCTCGCTCGATCTCTCCCGCTATGACCTGGTCATATCCAGCTCTTCGGGATACGCCAAGGGAGTGCGCACTTCTCCCCAGGCCATACACGTCTGTTACTGCCACACCCCGATGCGCTGGGCGTGGAACTACGAGAACTACGCGAGCCGCGAATCGTTCAGCCTGAGCCAGCGAACTCTCTTGCCCCTGTTCATCCGGGGTCTGCAACACTGGGACCGGGCCGCTTCGAGACAACCCGATCATTTTGTGGCCAATTCGAGAGCCGTGGCAAACCGGATACGGCGCGTGTACCAGCGCTCCGCGGAGGTTGTCCATCCTCCGATCGAGACCGAACGCTTTCAGCCGAGCTACAGCCAGCACGAAAACTACTACCTGGTGGTGTCGCGACTGGTGCCCTACAAGAGGATCGATCTGGCGGTAAAGGCTTGTACCCAACGCGGCAAAAGGCTGCTGGTAATCGGAGATGGGCCCTACCGCAAGAGCCTGGAAGCGCTGGCTGGCCCCTGCGTTCGTTTTCTCGGGCGCGCCAGCGATGAACAGGTGGAATACCACGTCGCACGCTGCCGGGCGCTGCTATTTCCGGGAGAGGAAGACTTTGGCATCGCGCCGGTGGAGGCGGCCGCGGCCGGAAGGCCGACCATCGCCTATCGCGCGGGCGGGGCTCTGGAAACCATCGTCGAGAACATTACCGGATCCTTCTTCGAGCGGCAGACGACGGAATGCCTCGGCGATGCCATCGAAATATTCGAGCGGCAGCAATGGTCGACGGCGGCGCTGCGCCAGCATGCGAAGGCTTTCAGCCTGCAAGTCTTTCAGGAACGTTTCCGCTCATTTCTCGAACGCATCGATGCGCCTTTAGGCGCGGCAGCTTTCGCATCCAGCCCGCTGGAGCTCCCTGCCTTGAGGGCTGCGTCCGCATGACCACTGAAACTCCAGCCTATCCGGCCATCGGAGTCCCCGGCAGATGGGCAATGCACGGCTTCAGGCTCGAGGTCGGAATGGTCGCGGTGCCTTGCATTGCCGTGGTAGCGGCCCTCTGGTTTGCGGGCAGCAATGGACACCTACTGCGTGTGGCCCTACTCGCGGCCACCACTCTGATTGGCCTCTTCCTTTACCTGCGGCAGCCGGTTCTGTATGTGCAGTATGCGCTTTGGGTCTGGTTTCTCGCGGCGTTGGTGAGGCGGGTGGTGGATTTCCGTTTTGGATGGACCGATCCCAATCTCATTCTGTTCGCGCCGCCTCTGGTATCGGGAATCGCCGGCCTGAGCCTGCTGCGGGAAAGGAACCGAGTTCTTAGCGGCCTCCCGCCGGTGTTCGGGCTCTGTGGTGCCGCGATTTTGTATGGCTTCGCGGTAGGCGCGTGGTTGCGCCCGATCCCTGAAACTGCTTATGCGTTTTTGACGTGGTTGTGCCCCATGCTTTTTGGGCTGCATCTTTATTTGAATTGGCCGCAGTACCGGGAACACCGGGAGGTGATCGTCAGGAGCTTCCTGTGGGCAGTCTTACTTGTTGGAGTCTACGGAATTTATCAGTTCCTGGATCCTCCCGCCTGGGACTGCTACTGGTTGGAAAATATCCGCGCTGCCGCTCCCGACTCGAGTTTTGGACTGCCTGAACCCCTGCTGGTGCGAGTGTGGAGCACGGTCAACGCTCCCGGGCCTTTTGCCGACACGATGTTTGTCGGGCTCCTGCTGCTTTTCGGAGTGCGTTCGCCACTAAAGCTTCCGGCGGCAGTGGCCGGCTATACCTCACTTCTTTTGTCGGCGGTCCGCGCCGCCTGGCTAAGCTGGGTCATCGGTGTGCTCTGGATCGTAAAAGATGCCAGTGCCCGGGTGAAAGCGCGAATCCTCTTCTCCATTGTGCTCTTCGTGGCGTGTCTGTTGCCTGTAATCAGGCTGCCGGACTTGGGCCAGGTAATTGGACCCCGGCTAAACACATTCGCTGATTTGGAACACGACGCCAGCCTCGGAGCACGTCTCGAAATGTACCGGCAGTTACTGGGCGACGTCGCGGTCAACCCCTTTGGACGCGGCTTATCGAACGATCAGGTATTTCACGGATACGCTCTCGACAGCGGGCTAATCGCTGCAGCACTCTCCTTGGGATGGCTCGGAACGCTTCTTCTGGGCTTGGCCATCTGCACACTTTTCGTAGGAAAGCGGCGGCTGTCGCGTACTACCGACGATTTTACCAAAGCCTGTAAAGCGATCTTGATCGCTTTTCTAGCCCAACTCCTGGGGGGGAATATTTTCGTGAGTGTCACCGGGGCAATGTTCTGGATGTTCGCGGGTATGTACCTCGCCGCCGACAAATATTACGCGCATGGCGCAAGACTCTAGTGGCGGCGTATCCGACGGGGAAAGGATGGAGAGATGGATAGCCTGATCGCCCGGCAGAAAACCGGCGCTTTGCCCAGCCCGGGACGGCTTACTTTTCTGGATTGTGTCCGAGGCATCGCGGCACTGTCCGTGTTACTCGAGCATGGAGGCTATCGCTTGTCGCCCGGCTTTCGCGGGTTTACCCACGGCCTGTTCAGCTTTGGAAAATTTGGCGTGGCGGCGTTCTTCTTAACCAGCGGCTTCGTCATCCCCTTGAGCCTCGAGCGCGGAGGGTCGCTAAAACGGTTTTGGCTCAGCCGTGCCTTTCGTCTTTATCCTATCTATTGGTTGAGTATCGCGGTCGTGCTTTGCCTGCACCGGCTGAACATTCCTTACGCCGTCAGCCCGGAGTTTGCCCTGCACTTGTCCCGGAACGCTCTGGTGAATCTCACCATGCTGCAGGGATTCGTGGGTTTTCCGAACGCGGAGGGCCTGTATTACACCCTGGCGATGGAGATGGGTTTCTATATATTTTTTTCAGTCTTATATCGCTTAAAGCTGAACCATCGGTCGATGCCGCTGGCGTGGCTGGGATGCGGCGGCTTAACCCTCTGCGGAACTCTTGTGCCTCTCATTTTCCATAAACGAGTGCCTCTCGCCGGCTTGTTTTATTTGTTGTGTCTCTTGGTGGGAACCGCTCTCTACCGGCACTTCACGGCAGAGGCGAGAGCGGGGACGATCGCCACGCTGCTGGGGTGCGTGCTGCTGAGCACGCTGGTGGAAGTGTATTGCAATTACGTTCTGGTAAAAAAAGACGACGCGCTCGAGCACTACACGCTGGGGGCCGTATTCTTGCCCTGGGCAGGGGCGTATTCGCTCTTCCTGGGGGCATATGTATTCAGGCGGCATCGCTTCCCCGGAGTGTTGGGGTGGCTGGGCGCCGTCAGTTATTCGGTCTACCTGCTGCACCCTCTGGTGGCGTCGCTGGTCCCGGTGTGGCCAAATCGCGCCTGCTCGTTCCTCGCGTTGCTGGCCCTCACTCTGGCTGTGGCCGGCGCAACCTACCGATGGGTCGAGTTGCCTTTCATTTCCCTGGGGAAACGGCTCCAGGGCCGCCTGGAGACACCCGCGCTCGAGCCAAGGCGGGTTTGGACGAAACGAGTTTTGAGTGGGATGGCCGCCAGGAAGGCTAAGGACCGACAGTGGGCTTGACGGAGATGGTTCCAAGTTTTGGGCGAGAGGAAGGGAGATCCCATGAAGCGATTGGAAGCCATCGTGCAACCGCAGCCGCGAGTGTTTAAGAATTTGTTAAGCGCGTCTCCACAAGAAATCGTTTTGCCGGCAAGCTCCGGGGGAGCGGCTGGCCACAAGTTTCGCGTCCTTATCCTGCCCAATGTCGCTTCCTGGATTGTGGGCCAGATGGCGATGCAGATTATCCGCTATTTCAGGGACCGGTACGAGTTCTGGTTGCTTACCGATAAGACGATCGCTCTGCGGCCAGACTTGGTGCGGGCCTTGCTCCCGGCCGTGGATTTCGTTTTTCCGCTTACCGACAAGAGTTTCAGACTTTTGCGCCAAGCCGCTGGATCTCTGCCGTTGCCGTCTTCCATCTTCTGGGTCCACCACGTCACCAGTTGGAACCCTTCGATGCAGGACGCGGTGAAAAGCGCAAGCGAACTGATTGCCTGCACCCCGGACTGGAAGTTGCAGATCGAGGCCCAAGGCTTCAGCCCGCCGGTCACTGTGGTCCGGCACGGGGTGGATGCGAACTTTTTTCGGAGAGTTATTCCCGAGCGGGCAAAATTCGGCATGCCGGAGGAAGCGTTTGTGGTGGGTCTGGTGGGAAATAAGACCAGCAACTACGATGAAGGGCGCAAAGGCCTGGACACGTTGGAGAGGGTGGCCCGGGAGGCGCAGAGCCGCATTCCGAATCTTCACCTGTGTTTCCTGGGACTGGGATGGGATGAGGAAGTCCGTCAATTCCGGCGGCTAGGCGTTTCCGCGAACTACACGGGATTCATTCCGCCGAGCCGCTTGCCCGCATTTTATTCCAGCATCGACGCCCACTTGGTGACTTCGCGAATCGAAGGCGGCCCAGTCACGGTGCTGGAAGCGATGGCCTGCGAGACCCCGGTGGTGAGCACGCGCGTGGGACTCGTAGACCTCACCATCGTGAACGGAAGGAACGGCTTTTCCGCCGACCTTGATGACATAGAGTCTCTGGTGCGGCACCTCGGGGAACTCTCTGAATCCCGAGCCTTGCGCCGCGCTATCGGCGCGGCGGCGCGGGCATCGGTCGAGCAACGCTTGTCATGGGACCAGACGTTGCACAAGTTGGAAGCACCGCTGGCGCGCATGGAAGCTCGAGCCGGCCGCTCCGGGGCGGCCACATCGCTCGCCAGTCTGAACCTCGCTTCTCAACTGCTTGGAGCCGTCTACACCATGGACGGCCTGCTGTGGGCGATGATGAGTTGGTGGCGAGGGCTGATGTCTTCGCGAGTGGCGTTTCGTATGGCGCTGGCCTGCTGGGAAGGATATGGAGCCGGAGATGTGTGGCGCGGCCTGCAACTGATAACGCGATCGTCTTTTCGCGCGAACTCAATGCGGAAGACGCTGTCGGAGGAACAGGCGGAGGGCGGAGGGTAAGGCATGAAATCAATGATTCGCAGCCGCCGCGAACCCACCTCACCCGCTTGCGCGCAGCCGCTCGTGAGCGTGGTCATTATTAACTACAACTACGGCCGCTTCCTAAGGGAGTGCATCGAGAGTGTGCTTCGCCAGAACTATGAGCCCATGGAAGTCATCGTCATCGATGACGGATCGACCGATGAGTCCCGCGCAGTCATCGAGTCGTATCGGGGGCGGATTTATTCTTCCTTCCAGCCGAACGCGGGCGTGATTTCCGCTACCAATCGCGGATTTCAGTTCAGCCGCGGATTGGTGGTGATCTTCGTGGATGCCGATGACTACCTGCTGCCGGGCGCCGTGAATGCCCATGCCCAGGCGCTTTGTGAGCCGGGAGTGGTTCGATCGCAGACCTATATGACTGTTCTAGACGCAACCCGGTCTTCTGGCGGCAGGATGCCCGCCGGGCGGGCCGCCGATGGCGAGCTGCGCGACCTGATTTTGGAAAGAGGCCCCGGAGCCTACGTTTGCCCTCCAACCTCAGGCAATGCGTGGGCGCGTAGCTTTCTGGAACGGGTTTTTCCTTTGCCAGACGGATTGAAAGGCGTTCCTCAAGATGCGCTCTTGATGGACGCAGCACCGCTGTTCGGGAAAACGGTCACTCTCGAACATCGCGGAGCTGCCTATCGCATCCATGGGGAGAATGCCTCCGGCGCGTTCGCGGGAATGACCCTGGACAACATCCAGAAGATCCTCGTGCACTACGAAAAACGCAGCATGCGATTGGCGGAGCTCGCCACCACTTTGGGACACAGTGCTTCGCCAGCGCACTGGAAGGCTTCCAATTGGCGGGTTCTGACCCTGGAATATCTTTTGCGGCGGTTGTCGCCAAGGTTTGGGGCGCCGCGATCAGCCAGGCACCTGGCGGCTGCCTTTAAGATTCGTGGCAAGCTCTGGAAACGATTGGTGGTCGCGGGAGTGATCCTCGGGATTCGCGTGGCGCCGACCAAGATGGCACTTCGAATTGCCAGCCGAATGATCGAACTCCGGTTGATGTGAGAAGCAGGGAGATAACCGGCGCAATGAACGTTTCCATCGCAAAAGCGACTTATAACGGCGAACGCTGGTTGCCGGAACAACTCGACAGTCTGGCAAGCCAGACACTCCAGCCCGGCGCGTTGGTCATCAGCGACGACCACTCTACGGACGGCACGCTCGCCGTGGTTCGTCAGTTCGCCACGGCCTCTCCCTTTCCCGTCCGCGTGGTGAAGAACGAGTTACGGCGCGGCTTCGCCGACAACTTCATGCATGCGTTACGGTCCTGCGATGGCGACGCGGTCGCGTATTGCGACCAGGATGACGTCTGGAATCCGCGCAAGCTGGAACGCTCTGTGGCGGCA
>Ga0187847_10000816_pt1 | contig 31302 bp, 33 predicted proteins | sample June2016WEW_4_10_FD_132458 | JGI IMG/M metagenome (GOLD analysis project Ga0187847, IMG submission 132458) | Peatland microbial communities from SPRUCE experiment site at the Marcell Experimental Forest, Minnesota, USA - June2016WEW_4_10 | ecosystem: Environmental > Terrestrial > Soil >...
AGAGCACCCTTGGGTCATGTTTGCGTAACAGCAAAAGCGCAGCAACGAATGCGATGGGGATAAGAGGAAAAGCGCTCCAGATGATCGCGGGCCCAATTTGGTCAGCTTCAAACCCACGGATGGCCAGCGACTGAGGAATCAGAATAATGGTCGTACAAAGCGTGAACCGGAACCAGAACAGGAGGCAGCCCAGTAGCACGGTGTTCCACTTCCATAAATAGGATAGCGCCACGAGAGGGTTAGGAGCCCGTAGCCTCCGAACAAGAGCACACAGCAAAAACAAAGACCCGGTCCAAAACCAAGCGTTGAACACGCCCGAGCGCCACCAGTCGAGTCGCTGGCCTTGCTGAAGCGCTGCAAAAACCAAAGCCAACCCGGTACTTAAATACAGGAAACCAGCAAAGCTTGGCGCTGCACTGCTCTTGCTGCGAGGAGGCTGCGACGGAATACCGAAGTAGATGAATATCATCATCGCCGGTGCAATGGCGGCTGAGTTCCAGAACATCCACTGCCATGACAGGTGGTCCCTGTACCAGCCGTAGAGAGAAGGCGCAATGTTCACTGCTCCGTCGACAAAGGTCGCGTAGAGCGCGATTGTGAAAGGAAGGTATCGTAGTGGAATGTTGCGAAGTGCGAACGTCAGGGTCAGCGGATAGAAAGTGCCCGAGGCAAGACCGGCGATGATGAGTGCGACGATCAGCAGGCTATAGCTGTGGATGAATGGGAGAAAAAGAGAGATCACAGCGAAAAGTCCTGCTGCAAATAGCAATACCCGCCGGGGTCCGAGCAGACCGCCGAGGTAGACGGTAAACGGACCAATAAACATCACCGATGCGTTGTAAGCGCTGTCAAGCCACGCGCCGTCGTCGAAGCTTATACCAACATGGCCCTTCATATCCGCGAAACCGAGAGTAAGCATGCGGCCAGCGAGGGTTACAAGGCCAGCGCCCGTGACGACGCCAAGGATGCCGAGCAGCGGCCGCGTCGACACTTCGGACGGCATGGCCGCGGCGGCAGCGCGCGCGATCTGTATTGGAGACGGCCGAATTGTGATTGTCGAAGCTGCCATGGGGCTGTTTATTTCCTGGTCCGGACGGATGCAACCACAGAAAGGCCTGGACGCAGTTTCGTCGCGAAAGTGGAATCGTCGAGCGCGATCTTGACGGGAACGCGCTGCACAACTTTCGTGAAGTTGCCAGTGGCGTTGTCAGGTGGTAGCAGTGCAAATTGTGATCCGCTGGCAGGCGCAATCTCAACGACTCTGCCGCGAACAAGTTGATCGGGATATTCGTCGATGCGAATTTCAGCAGGATCTCCGACCTTCACATTGGTCAACTGAGTTTCGCGGAAGTTCGCTTGTACCCACTTTGTGAGAGCAACGAACGAGATTACCTGCGTGCCCGGAGAGACAAGTTGTCCAGGCCGAACTTGCCGCTCGCCCACAGTGCCGTCGCCCGGAGCGTAGATTTTGGTGTAGCCGAGATTGACTCGGACGGCAGCGAGCCCCGCCTGCCTGGCAAGCAGATCTGCATGAAGTTGTGCTTCCTGGGATTCAAGGACGGCCTTGGTGCGGCGCTCCGTTTCGACGCCGATCTCACTACTGCGCAGCATCGTTCGCGCCTGATTCAGGTCGGCGTCCCGACTGGCGAATTGAGCCGTCAGATTGCCTTCATTGGCGACGGCGGTCTCGAGGTTCTGCTCGGTGGCCGAGTGAGCCTGATACAGTGCTTCCTGACGTTTGCGTTCAGAGCGAGCGCGGGTCAACTGAGCCTCGACAGCATCCTTGCCAGCTTCGGCGGCCGCAATTTGGGCTTTTGCTTGATCGATGCCCGCCAACGCTTTGTCTACGTGCGCATCTTGCAATTGTCTTTGTCGAACGTTCTCCTCAATGCTGGCACGCGCAGCTTCAACTGCCGCTTTCGCTTGATCTACCTGCGCCTGATAGTCGTCGTCCTGCAATTCGACGAGAACGTCGCCCTGATGTACATGTTGGTAGTCCGCCACATTCACGGCGCGCACAATGCCTGCTACCTTGGTGCTGAGCGGAGTAAGGTCTCCACGAACGTAGGCATCATCCGTGACCTGTTCGACTTTTCCACCTTCCCATGCATTCCAATTGCGCGTGATGGTGATCAGAACAGCCAGAGCCAGAAGAACCACAAAAATGGGTGTTATTAAGCTCGGCCATTTGGAGCTTCGGTGCGCTTGATCCGTATCGGCTTTGGGAGACACCGCCGCCGCCGCTGGTGTGGCCGATTCGGGGGACACTGGCGAGGACATCAAGTTTGCTCCTTCAGGATCGCGAGATGGCGAAGCGCTGGAGTTCTCATGACTTGCTGCAGAGCAACTGCCCTTCCACTCGTCAAGATGGCGCCCGACCAAATCGCAGCCTATGCGCGTAATGAAAACAAAATGTTTTTGGCTATTAAGAAAATCGGTAGCCTGCTGCAGTTCGATGATTCAATGTCAGTGACACCTGACACTTGACACCGTTTGCCACTCGGCCATGTCAGGATGGTTCCTGTGGTACGGCAAGGGGGATATTCCACTGGTCGATTCGCCGGATTCGTCCGCTATTGAAATGTTTAGTTTCGTTTAGCTGCAGTGGAACCATTCACTACACCGGCGGCTATTGGATCCAACAACTCTTTAATCGCCCGCTCCATCGTGCGGCTCATTTCAGAAACGACTGCTGGGACGTCGCGTTTATTTACGTTTCCTACTTCCGAAACAACGTTGGTCCAAACGGTCGCCCCGGTGGCGACGCTCGTCATTTGTGCTGACAGTGCAACCTCGACTTTGACGCCGCCATCATAGTCAAATTCATCGAGCTTCTCCAATCGTCCGCTAAGCACGTAGCTGGCGTCGGGCCGTCCGTCGTAAGGTTGTGCACGCGCAAAGGCTGCGTTGGCACGAAGGCGATCCACTACCGCGTTGGTCACAGCCTCACGTGGGTCTGTCACCCAGCGATGATAAGCATAAAATCCTATTTGTTCCGGAGAAGTCTTATACACGATAGCTCCGCGCCTCAGGTAAGAGGGCGCAGTGAATTCGCGAATCGCCAAGATGGCGTGGGCGTTTTCTGGAGCTGGCGGATCCGGCGGTGCGGGCAGGTTGAGGGTGTAGTAGTTTGGGTACCTCACCCTGCCACAACCGCCAAGAATTACCAGCGCCGCGACATACAACACAATCGTAGTCACAGTTCTTGTCATCCTCATCCGGCGGCGCTGCGCCGTTCTTTGATTCGAGTGCATTATTTCCCCACCTTCCTATCTTCGGGCTGTTTGATCCGAATCAGGCTCCACGGGCGCTGCTTCACCGAGTCAGTCAATACGTCCAGGTTTTCTGTCGCTGTGCGCAAGTTTTCGATCGTGTCATCAATCTTGTAATCATTGGCCCGCACCAGCACTTGCATGTTGGCCAGTAATTGCCTGGTTTCGAGCAAAGTGTTCTGCAACTGAGCTAAGTCCTCGCGGATAGGTTCACGGACATCGCTGACAGTGCCATTCACGTTTTGAATGGTTTCATCAGCGTCCTGAGTCAGCACGTTCAACTGATCGGTAAGACGGTCAATCTTCGGCCGCTCAGTCTCCAATATTCCATTCGCATTATTGAGTAAAGCTTGAACCTTTTCCTGATTGGGTTTGCCCGTTACTGTATTCAGGTTTGCAAGCAGTCTGTGCGCATCTCCGCTGATTCCTTGCAGCTCGCCGCGCACCTCGGTGATCAAGCCATTAGCGTTGTCCGCGACGACCGCCATCTTTCCGGCAATCTCGTCTAGGCTGGCGGCTTCCTGTGATGAAATGGTTGAACCCGGTGTGAGACGTCTGGCGTCGTTACCGCCTGTAGTAATGGAGAGCGCGGCTCCACTCATCACGCTGACAAGCCCCAACTTGGCTATAGACTTTTCGTTCACCGGGGTATTTTGCTTCACATCAATCAAAATTTCTATCTTGGTAGGATCGGACACCGCAGGTCGCACGGCCTTTACTGTGCCGACATTGATGCCGCCAAACAGCACCGGCGCTCCGGGTTCCAGTCCACCCGCGTAACGAAGGTACGTGCGGTATGGAACGGTGTGCCCCCCTAACTGCGTGTTGATAAGGTAGATCAAGGTAAATGCCAGGATCGAGAAGCATCCTAGAACGAAAGCTCCGACCTTTGCTTCCGTGGTCACTGGTATGCCTCCTCGGAGTGCATATATTTTTCGAAGTACGCCGCTACAGCGGGCGTCTTGGCCATGTTGTCGGGAATTCGATCAAGAAACTGCCGCACGCGCGGATTCTGGCTTGCCTTGATTTCGTCCTTCGTACCGACTGAACTGAATGAGCCCTGATACAGCATGGCGATCCGGTCGGCAATGCGGAACGCGCTTGGGAGTTCATGGGTAACGACAATGACCGTCATTTGCAAAACTTCCTTGAGGAGCAGGATCAATTCATCGAGTTCCGCGGCGACAATGGGATCGAGCCCAGCCGACGGTTCATCAAGTACAAGGATTTCTGGCCCTAGCGACAGCGCTCGCGCCACCGCCGCGCGCTTTTTCATTCCGCCCGAAAGTTCCTGAGGAAGTAAGTTGCCAAATTCCGCGAGACCGACTGCGGCCAGCTTCATCCACACCACAAGGTCAATAATGGAGGGTGCAAGCCGTGTGTGTTCACGCAGTGGCAAAGCAATGTTCTCTTCGACCGTTAGCGAGTTGAACAAGGCGGCACTTTGGAAGGCGACACCAATCGAGAGGTGGATTTTCTTCAGCTCGGACTTTGAGCATCGCGTAATATCCATATCCTTTACATGAACGCTACCCGACTTGGGCCGCTCCAACCCGATGATCTGACGCAACAACGTGCTCTTTCCCGAACCGCTGCCACCTAACAACACCATCGTTTCGCCGTGCTCGATGTCGAGATTCACTCCATTCAGCACCCGGCGGCCATCGTATTCAACCACGAGATCGCGGACTGAGATGACGGGCATCAGACTTTCACCGTGAAATAAAAAATTGCGGTGAATACCGCATCTGCGACGATGACTAGGAACGTTGACTTTACCACCGCGCTTGTAGTGGAGCGACCTACAGAATCGGGGCCTCCGCGGACGCGAAACCCTTCCAGGCACCCAACGTGGGCAATGATGGTTGCGAACACCAGGCTTTTTATCAATCCGGTAATCACATCGCGCAAGTTGATGGAATTAAATACATAGTGGAAGTACAACAATGGCATCAGGCGAGTGCTGAAGAACATGAACAAGCCGCCTGCCATAATGCCGAAAAGATTCGAGATGATGCTCAGGCAGGGGACCGAAATCAAAGCTGCGAGATATTTGGGGGCAAGCACAAACTCCACCGGCTCCAACGCCATAACCCGGAGGGAATCGAGTTCCTCGGTGACCTTCATGGTCCCGATTTCAGCAGCGAATGCTGAGCCGGACCGTCCGCTCACGGCAATTGCCGTGAGCAGTGGGCCGAGTTCGCGCGTAAAGCCGACGGCGACCAAGTCAATGACGTATTGCATCGCTCCAAAGCGGCGCAGTTCGGACGCTCCTTGCATCGCGAGAATGAATCCCGTGCAGATCGCCATCAGTGAAACCATGGGCGTTGCCTCAACGCCGATTTCCAGCATCTGCTTAACCGTAGCCTGCCAACGGTAACGATTCCCTATAAACGGCAGCGCTCGTCCCATGGCCCGTAAGGTGGCCCAGAACTGAATATTCAAGCTTCCGACGTAGTCGAGATGTTCGATCGTGCTTTCGCCGACGTGTTCGAGAACATTGGCCATCAAGAAATCTTTTCTTCACGGCAGTCCTGGTCGAACAGCGCCAGCACACCCGTGACTTCGAACAACCGGAGAACCGAACCGCCGAGCCCCTGTATGCAAAAACCAATCCGGTGGTGGCGAGCGATCCTAAGGGCTTCGATTAAAGTCGCAATTCCGGACGTTTCAATGTAGGGAACACCGGCTAAATCCACAATGACTGTCCGAGGCAATGGTTCTTGCGAGAGGATAGCCAACAGACAATCGCGAAGATCGGGAGAGGAATCGACGTTGATCTGGCCTCTAAGGCGGACCACGGTGTCCTTTTCCTGTTGTTCCCTTGAAATCTCGAGGTTGCTCCCCGAAGCTATTGCAACTCGCGTCATCCCTCTCCTCAGCCCATTTCCTGTTTGAGCGCACGATCATGAGGCACGCTTGAACCGTTTCGTACTGGTACTTGCATGCGGTCTTCCACAACACCGCCCAATGCGGCGGCGTATCTATCCTCTTCTTGCAAGTAGGAATTGAAGGATCTGAAATACCAGGTTGAAATTGCCCGATAGTGTTGAATGCTGCGGAACTCCCACAATCTGATTGGGATGAGTGAATCGAATGATTCTGTCGGACCAAGGCAGCTACTGAGCCGACAACACATTCTCGCGTTGGCAACACAAATGCACTACATAGCCACAGGTAGATCACCGACGGGTCTTTCAGGTGTCAACGGTTATGACATTTCTGTCAAAGTGGCACAACTTAGTGGCGCTCACACGCGCCCATGCAAAAGGATCATTCATGATCAGACTAGCGGTTGTGTTTTATGTCTCTTTGACGACGTTCCCGGCTCTTTGCCAGTCGACGTCAAAGTACCAGGTCGGGACAATCACTGAAGTTAAGACTCACCAGAATTCAAACGGCACCGCCGCAGACGCAGCGAGCTACGATGTTTCCGTCAAGGTCGGCGACACCGCTTATGTCGTGCTATATACGCCGCCGCAGGGCCAGGAGGCGGTGAAATATGCCGCAGGGCGCGAACTGCTCGTACTAGTGGGAAAAAATAAAATGACCTATAACGATATATTGGGTCAATCGTTTGACGTGCCGATAGAAATCCAAAAACCTGCCGCTAGGCCGAAGTAGTCCAAGTCACTGCTCATTCGTTAGAGTAGTCGTTTGGCGATGGCACCGGGCCGCGACGAAGTTAGCGAGTGGCACAGAAAACTAGCGATCCCCGCCGAATCTCAGATTCGCAAGAAGTAATGTCATTCAATTAACTTTGGCTTTCGTGTCACCGTCGTGACATCGTTCCCATCCCTCGCACGGATTGCTCTGGTCTGCTCTGGGAAGTCTCTTCGTAGAAATTGGCCTAAGTTTGAACCTTCTTGACGCGAAACTTTTCGGATACCAGCAATTAATGATGGCAGTTAGCTTGCTTACTCCACGAGTGGCAAGCGGGAACGTTCACGTAACTACCGGCCCGCCTAAGAAATCTAAAGCTTAAGGTGAAATGAAGATGCAAGTCGCGCTCATGGTCCCTTGCTACATTGACATGTCCTATCCACGTGTCGGAATAGCTACCCTCGAACTGCTCGAAAAATTAGATGATGTCGACGTTGTATATCCGAAGGACCAGACGTGTCGTGGCGAGCCCATGGCCAATAGCGGATGCGCTCGCCGTCCTGCTTGACCCGATGCATATCGTCGCAAACATTCACGATGCTTACGAACACCCGTACTTCAAACAGAGGTCATACAGCCTTCTGATGGCCGGTCCCTCCGGTTCGGGTGATATCGGAGGCATTGTCGTCCATCCGGCTCAGGGCGCAAAAACTCTGACAATCCTGCTCCGGATGCGGGTAAGCGTGCGGGGTTGGCTGAGTGCAAGTTTCATCCACTCCAAGAGTTGATCGAATTTTCCGCTCACAAAAGATACACATGGAGATCTGAAATGCTTAAAGGCTTTAATTACCCACTTACGCCAAAAGGTAAATCGACCCTGAATCCGCCTCCGCCCTGGTACTACTCTTCCGACTTTCTGAACATCGAATTTTGGTCGGAACCGTCTGCCGTGGTGGCTCTGTTGCCACCGGGGCTAGATCCCGATCGTTCCGCGAACGGTCACGCCAATGCTTGTTTCTACGATTGGCAGTTCAGCGGCAACGACTACGAGTACCTTGATCCCGCCCGTTATCAATACCGCGAGTTTTTCATCCTCATCGATGCGTTATTCCAGGGCAAGCCGGTCGCGTATTGTCCATATATTTTCGTGGACAACGACGCGGCGATAGCCCGCGGTTGGACGCAAGGCTATCCCAAGCGTCTCGGCCAGGTCTTCCAGACGAGGTATTACGCCGCTACGGGAAAAGCTGGGCCTGCCCTAGTACCGGGATCGAAGTTCGCGGGATCCGTTACATCCGCTGGGCAAAGACTTGCCGAGGCAGTTGTCACGCTGAGAGAACCAGTAACCGACACGGCGCGACTGAAGCAGAAGCCCGTCGTCAATCTTCTTCATTGTCCCCGTCTCGCGGCTGACAAGCAGGACCAGCCAGCCGTTCACGAACTCGTCGAGAACATCCCGCGCGATGTGAAGATCGAGCAAGCATGGATCGGGGACGGATCGCTTACGCTACCCGTTTGCCGAGGTGAAGAACTCTCAGATTTGGCGCCTGTTCGGTGTGGCACGGGGGTGCGCGCTTCCCTGGCATACGTCGTTGACGATCTGAAAACGCTGAAGGATTTGAGAAGGTAATACTCCGAGGTGGCATCATTTTCGGTGCCTCTTTTTTCAGTGCTGGAGATGTAGGAAAGGAATGGCGATGACGAAGAGAGTGGCTGACCTGCTGGTAGACGTTCTGCTGGAAGCGGGCGTTCAGCGAATTTACGGGGTGCCGGGCGACTCGCTGAATGGTATTACGGATTCGATTCGCACCCGCGAAAACATCCAATGGGTTGGGGTGCGCCATGAAGAGGCAGCCGCCTTCGCGGCCGGCGCAGAGGCGCATCTCACCGGCAAACTCGCGGTATGCGCGGGGAGCTGCGGACCAGGAAACATGCACTTGATCAATGGCCTTTACGACTGCCAACGCAGCCGCGTCCCCGTTGTGGCCATCGCGGCGCAGGTTCCGAGCGCCGAAATCGGGAGCGGATATTTTCAGGAGACGAATCCGGAACAGATCTTCGCCGGTTGCAGCCATTATTGTGAACTGATTTCGCAGCCCGAACAGATGCCGCGCGTCCTCGAGATTGCGATCCAGACCGCGATTTCACGGCGTGGCGTCGCAGTCATTGTAATTCCAGGAGATGTGGCCTTACGAGATGCGGTTGAGCAACAACCGCGATTACTTTTTGCTCCGCCACAACCGACGGTGTGCCCTTCCGAAGACGAACTGAGCCAACTTGCGGACGTTCTGAATCGTTCGAAGAAGATAACCATCTTTGGGGGCGCCGGGTGTGCTGGAGCTCATGACGAACTGGTTGAGGTTGCAGGCAAACTGCAGGCTCCCGTCGTGCACGCCTATCGCGGCAAGGAGTTCATCGAGTACGACAATCCCTTTGATGTCGGCATGACCGGCCTTCTCGGATTCTCATCCGGCTATCACGCAATGATGAGCTGCGATACGCTGCTACTGATCGGCACCGACTTTCCCTATCAGCAATTCTTTCCGAAGCACGCGACCGTGGTGCAGATTGATATTCGAGGCGAGCAGATAGGGCGACGCAGCAAAGTTGATTTTGGCTTCGTGGGAGACACAAAAGCTACGCTGCGAGCCCTGTCGCCAAGGCTGGAGCAGAATCAATATAAAGATCATTTGAAAGAATCAGTCGAGCACTATCGTAAAGCTCGCCAGGGTCTAGACGAACTAGCAAGCGGCAATTCTGGCAAGAAGCTTGTCCATCCACAATATGTCGCCAGCGTCATTGATCGACTCGCATCCGAAGATGCGGTCTTCACTTTCGACGTCGGCACGCCTGTCATCTGGGCGGCACGCTATCTGAGGATGAATGGCAAGCGCCGGCTTATTGGTTCTCTTAACCATGGCTCCATGGCCAACGCATTACCACAGGCCATCGGGGCACAAGTCAGCCATCCCGGCAGGCAGGTTATCTCGATGTCCGGCGACGGCGGCTTGGCGATGCTCATGGGCGAATTGCTTTCATTGCGGCAGCACGACTTGCCGGTTAAGCTCGTCGTTTTCAAGAATGACTCACTCGCCTTTGTCGAACTGGAAATGAGGGCAAATGGCTTTCTCGATTTTGCGACCCACCTTCAGAATCCCGATTTTACAAAGATTGCGGAAGGAGCGGGCATCCTTGGTCTGAGAGCAGAAACTCCAGACCAGGTAGAACCGGCGATCGCTCAAGCTCTCAAACATAATGGTCCGGCACTAGTCGAGGTTCAAGTGTCACGGCAGGAGCTTTCGATGCCTCCAACAATCACTTACGAGCAAGCAAAGGGCTTTGGCTTATTCATGCTGAAAGCCGTTCTCAGTGGACACGGCGATGAAATCATCGATCTCGCGAAAGTGAACCTGCTCCGGTAGCCGATGCGGAGTTATTTTATCGGTGGGAGCCTTGATAAGAACTCCATCTCCAGCTCGCCTTCATAAGTTTCGGCGCCGACCTTCAAGGCTTCCGTCACGCGCGCTTGCGTCACCCCACTCGCGACACTCAAATCGGACTCATGGGCTTCCACCAAAAGCCCGTCTGCCATGGAACTAAATGCTCCAGCATCCACGGCCGACTTGGCGTGGGCGATAGCATGTGCGGGAAACGAGGCGATGCGGTGAGCCAGTTTCTCGACAAAAGGCGTTAGCTCGTCGGCGGGCAACGCTCGATTGATATAGCCGTAACGTTCTGCCACCTCCGCTGAGAAATCATTGCAGCCCAGGAGCACCTCCAAGGCTCGTCCCCGCCCCATAAGACGTGGCAATCTTTGCGTTGAGCCTCCGCCCGGAACCAGCCCAATCGCAACCTCTGGTTGCCCGAAGATCGCTTTGCCGACGGCAGCAAAACACATGTCCATGGCCAGCGCGATCTCACTCCCTCCGCCCCGGGCGCGTCCCTCGACTTTGGCAATAGTTGCCTTGGGCATGTTCCTGAATCGTTCGCCGATCGTCTGCGTAAGACGAAAGCTGCGTGTATGGGACACCACTTTGGAAGCGGCTCCCACGCGGCCCAAACCAGAGTGAGCTATAAAGAAATCAGGAAGCGCGCTCTGTACGACCACTACACGGAGGCTCTCATCGGCCTCGAGCTCCCTGCCGAGTTTGTCGAATTCCTGCGATAGAACTTCATCAAGAAGGTTTATCGGCGGGTGATTGATGCTGACGAATGCGACTCCAGAATCAAACGTGAACTGGAAACACTTGTAATCAGAATATTGCACGTGAGTGGCTCCATTTCGCTTTCTCAGTCATTCTCCACGGGGTTGGACAGGATACCCATTCCCTCGATCTCGACTTCGTAGATATCGCCGGCCTTCATGAAGACGGGTGGCTTACGCGCTGCTCCGACGCCACCCGGCGTGCCGGTGATGATCACATCACCTCGCTCCAAATTCATCGCGACACTGATAGTTGCAATCAGTACCGGAACACTGAAGATGAGCCGGTCGGTGCGCGAATCCTGCATCACGCGGCCATTCAAACGGCCCTGAATGCGCAGTCCGCTGGCCCCAGCGGGCACCGCATCGGGCGTCACCAGCCACGGACCGAACGATCCGGTACCATCGAAATTCTTGCCCATCGTCCATTGCGGTGTGCGGAGCTGAAAATCACGCACAGTTGCGTCGTTGAACAGGGAGTAGCCAGCCACGTGTTCGAGGGCATGCTCTTGGGGGATGCGACGCCCCGGCTTGCCGATCACCACAGCTAGCTCGGCTTCATAGTCGAGCGCAGTTGATTCCCGCGGCCGCCGGATCGGATCCTGATGCGCGATCAGACTCGACGCGAAGCGGCCGAAGATTTCCGGATACTCCGGCTTCTTCAGCCCGCTCTCCTCTAGGTGATCGTCGTAGTTGAGACCGACGCACAGAATTTTCGGCGGTGTGGGCACCGGCGGCAGCATCCGGACAGCCTTCAGGTCGATTACCGGCGATTGTTTCAGGGTTCTGCCGATGCGCAACAGGTCTGCGCCTTGTGCGATCAAGTCGGGCAGAGTGCCTGGAAATCCGTCGTCGGGCTGCGTGAGGCCATGCCATCCCGAGCCTTCATCCGCGGCAATTCCGGGAACTCCACATATTTCAAAATTGACTATGCGCATAAGATGATCCTTTAACCCGCCTACGGACGACGCAGTTCTTCAAGTGTGAATTTATCTGCGGCATACTCTAAGGTCCCGTGGCCTCCTCAAGCGCGTAAATGAAGGACTCGTACACTTTGCCTGTAGTTTGGCGCATGCCCAGCTCGCAGGTCCGGTTTGCAGAAACGAAGCAGGTGTCGTCGCCTGAACTCTGAATTTGCACGATTGTGTCGCGCGTGGCGGAGTGAACCAGTTCCGGATGCAGAAGACCGCGGTCGCCAGCCGTTCCGCAACAAGTCGTTCCCAATGGGATCTCAGCCCTTTCAGCTAGGGCACTGGCGATTTCGAGGAGAGTCTCGCTGAGGCCGAGGTGCATCGTCGAACAGGTAGGATGCACCAGGATTTTGGAAATCGTCTTGTGGATGCGCAGTGAGGGCAAAAGCTCTTTGCACCAAGCGATTGAATCCATGATGGTCACAAGCTTTAGTTGATCCTTACGTTGATCGTCGAGATGTTCTAACATGTCGTCTTTCAGGCCGAGCGTGCAGGAAGCGGCATCCACCACCACCGGCAACCTCCCTCCATACGTCCAGCGCCACAGCGCATCGGCCATCTGTTCAGACATCCAAGTCTGCCCGCGCTTATAGCCTTTGGAACTCCACGGCGTCGAACAGCAAAGGCCTCTCGCATCATCGGGAATCCAAAGAGGTTTGCCCGCGCGTTTTGACAGAGCCACAAACACCTCAGGAAGAGCGGGCGACACGGGTTTGGTGTTGTCTCTGCCGAAGATGCGATTGATGCATGCTGGAAAATAAACGGCTGCAGCACCCTCACGTTTTGTCTCAGGAAGCTCGGTAGGAGCGGCGTGCGGCATGGGGCCAGCTACTGCTGGAACCAGGTCCTTGCTGACTATGCCGCGAGCCACATCAGTTAGTGCCTCGAGCAAATGTGGGCTAGTAATCGCTTGCACGACATCAGCCGCTTTGACGCCGAGACGCGCCATTTTTTCTACGTCGGCCCACTTCTTGGCCACATCGAGGGCAAGGTCTTCGGCGCTAACGGAGTGTTGCATCTTTCGGAAGTGTTTGATCAGCGCCCCGGTATTGATTCCGATGGGACAGGCATCGGCGCAGGTGCCGTCCACAGCACAGGTCTCGATAGCGTCATACTCGTACTCATGCTGCAGTTGGGTCAGGAGCTTCGACCATTCCGGCTGTCGTGACATCTCGCGACGAAGAACGATGCGTTGCCTAGGGGTGACCGTCACGTTACGGCTTGGACAAACCGGTTCGCAGAAGCCGCATTCAATGCAATGAGAAGCGGAATGAATGTCTTCGATTGCCGGGGTGGTCTTGAGATTCTTCAGGTGAATCTGCGGATCGTGGCTCAGTAAAACATTGGGACCCAAAATTCCATGCGGATCAAGTAGTTGTTTTACGCGCCACATCATGTCCGTGATTTTGTCGCCCCATTCGCGCCGGACAAAGGGAGCCATGTTGATTCCTGTTCCATGCTCTGCCTTCAAAGAACCGTCATACTTGCCAACAACCATTTCAACCAAGTCGCGCATGAAAGCGTCATACTGCTGACGGCTTGCTTCTTCGCTCAATCGTGCAATCATCACGAAATGCAGGTTTCCGTACGCAGCGTGTCCCGCAGCCGATGCGGTATATCCGTGTTTGGCTAGAAGATCGAGCAAATCGCGAGTAGCTTTTGCAAGGTGTGCAGGTGGAAAACAAACATCCTCGATGATGAGGTTTGTGCCCTGTGGGCGCATCTCACCGACGATGCCGAGGAGACCATCGCGAATGTGCCATGCAAGCTCAATGGCCTCGGCTTCGCGAATGGCTTCCAACGGCTGCAGCATTTTCACGTCACGTAGAGCATCTCCGACCCTCTTCTTAATCGCCTCAAACTCCTCTTCGCTGTCAAAACCGAATTCAACCAATAGTGCCGCATTGTTGGGATCGAGATCTTTCCAATACTTTGGCGTCCCTTTTATTAGCTTGGAGGCCGCGGTCAGCGCTGAAGCGATCATCAACTCGACGGCTTGCGCTCCAAGGTCGACGAGCGTCGCGACCTGCTCGACCGCCGCGTCGATGGTATCGAAGGGTAGCCATGCCACCGCTGTTCTGGTAGGCAGGTGGTATGTCTTGTAGACGGCCTCGGCCACGAAGCCGAGCGTACCCTCTGATCCGACCATCAGTCGTCGCAGGATTTCCACTGGCGTTTCGCCATCGAGAAACGCATGTATCGCGTATCCAGTGGTATTGCGCATCTTGTACTTGCGAACAATTCGATCGCAGACCTCCTTGTCCGCAAGAAGCTCCTCACGGATCTTCAGCAGACCTGCGGCCATTTCTGGTTCGGAGGCAGCGAAGCGTTCATCAGAGTTTAGGTCCTCGGTATCGATAATCGTGCCGGTCGAGAGAATGATTTTCATTCCGACGATTGAATGGTATGAATCGATTGCCGGTGGGCAACGCATCCCACCCGCGTTATTGGCCACCACGCCGCCGATGGTTGCCGCATTAAGACTCGCGGGATCCGGCCCCATGCGGCGAGCGTAAGGTTTCAACACTTCGTTAATACGCCCAAGTGTAGTGCCAACATTGCACCGAATCCGCGATCCGTTGTCCTCAACTTTCCAGCCGCTCCAGTGCTGTCTCACATCGATCAGGATGTCGTCGCCCTGCGATTGGCCATTCAAGCTGGTCCCGCCCGCCCGAAAGGTCGCGTGACGACCTTTGCGGATGCAATATCGAAAAATGCCCGCTACGTGATCGATGTTCTTTGGTTGTACGACCACCTTAGGGATATACCGGTACGGGCTGGCGTCCGATGCATAGCGCACCAAGTCGCTGATCCGATGCCGCACAAGATCCTCGCCGAGTATCTCGATCAACTCTCTCTTAAGCTCTTCCGGAGTTCCTCCAACAAGCTCTTCGTCAACAGCATCCGAGGAGGGTGGTACATCCGGGCGACCGAGGCGTGTGGGGTCTGCTGATAGGAATTTATGCATGATTTTCTCCGAAACGCTACCGCTTCTTATTTGTTCCCGACAGCTTGCATGATCTGCCCCATTTCCATCGCGTTGCTCGAAGGGATTTCCTGTAGAGAAATGGCCAGCTGGTCGGTCGCGATACCAGTGAGGTCTTGAAACATCGACCACAGTTGCTTAAGCATTTCGGCCTTTTCGGCGTCGGCGTGGCCGCTTCGCAGGACGCAGTTCAAGGCTGCCGTCGAAGCCTCTTCACCCGCTGTGTATCCCGAACCCTTGGGATATGAGAGGAAAACCACTCGAACGAAATTGCTTGGGACCTTCATCACCGTGGTGTGTATCCGCGTAATTTCACTCGCGATCTTCGCCTTCTTCTCGTCGGAAATAAATCCATCTTCGGTGATAGCGGTGTACAGTGGCATTCGCTTTACCTCCAAAAAGCGTTGACTAACGCATCCCAAATCCGCTCGTAAGTATGTTCAGGAAAAGCCTTGAGCAATTCTCCTGCCGCTGGATTGACGCTGCGATGGCACGATTGGCTCCTTGGGGATTGCGGACGATTCCGTAACACTATTTGCACGAATCGTGCCAAGTCAGTGATCAGTCGCATAAGTTGGTAAGTGGTTGAGACTTGGAGGATACAAACATCAAATAGTGAAGAGTTCGACGAGCGGCCAACGAAAAAGTCAGTCAGTGTCAATGGCGCGTCAATTTCGTTGAGCACATAATGCTGAAATGTCTAACCCCTAAACCTCTTCTAGCGGTGAAAACGCCCCCACTAAACTCGTGAATTTGGCTTGGATCCCACCCCAATGTGAGCTACATCACGCAACTACGTTGGCAGGCAACGTTCATTTTTGCTGTGAAATGACACGAATGGACATGCAAACGCAAACGACCGGGAATGACCTTAGTACTGATGTCTCCCGCTACCAGAGCGCAATTCTCGAAATGACAGAAGTCATGTCACTCCGATTGCCGTTTTTTTACAGATATGCTTTCCGAATTCTTGGCAATGCAGCGGATGCGGAGGACGCAGTGCAGGAAGCCATGTTGGCCGCGTACAGGCATGTCAACCAATTCAGGGGGCAGTCACAGATGGTTACCTGGCTGACCAGAGTTGTCCATAACTCCGCGCTTATGCAATTGCGCAAACGGCCCCGCCGAATGCATCTGTCTTTGGATGAGCAGACGGGAGGAGAGGAAGGGGCCTTCATCTGGGAAAAACTTCACGATACACGGCCCAACCCTGAAGAGGAGTGCCGCAATCTCGAACTCTCTGCGCGTTTGCAGAAGTGCGTCGCACTCCTGTCGCCAAGCATGTGGAGAACATTTCAGCTGCGGGTTTTGATGGGCCTCTCAATCTTTGAAACAGCCCGAATTCTAGGATTGCCCAATGGAACGGTCAAAGCTCAACTCGCGCGTGCGCGAGCAAAGATTGCACGGCATATGCGAGCCGTGCCGGTACAAACATCACATAGAACCCGGCGCCTCAGCCCGTAGGGTCAATGGAATACGTTCTACCGGCAGAGCAATTTATCGAGAAGTGTAAAGCGCTGGGCCCGTGACACTGCCAAAATCGCGCACTTAAGTGACTTACCTTTCTTCCCTAGCCCTTGTTAAGCTTTAAAGTGAGCTTGGCCGAGAGTATTCTTTTTAATTCTGCTGTTTTCTTAGCTTGCAGATTTTCAATCGTGCCCAGATATAATTCATGAACGAGAGGATTGATCTCTTTCAGAACATGCTCCATCGCATCAAGCTTGATTCTGTATTCCACCAATAGATCAATGAGTCTACTCGAGATATCTGTGGATTCTCGGCTGTCCGGTTGGTTCATTTCTGTTTTCCCTTCAACCTTGAGTTCAGTCTTCGGATTCAACGCAATGATCGCGGCAATTTGAGGGTGCCTCATTGCCGTGCCAATGATGCAGTATGGAGTCAACTCACGGCGCGTTCTTGCTGCACCCAGAAACGCTCACGTAGTGCCTTCTTCAGCACCTTGCCGGCGCTATTCTTGGGTAGATCTGTTTCGGAAAATTCGATGCGCCTGGGAACCTTGTAGTTCGCAAGACTTTGTCGGCAGAACGCAATCAAATTAACGGTAGTAAGAGTTGCTCCAGGTTTCAAGACCACGCAAGCCATTACAAGCTCGCCCCATTCCGGATCGGGTATGCCGAAGACGGCTACTTCACGAACTGCGGGATGCGCGTAGATCACTGCTTCCACTTCGCCCGAATAAACATTTTCACCGCCGGTGACGACCATGTCTTTTAGCCGGTCGAGAATAAAAAAATATCCATCAGCATTCTGACGGCCGATATCTCCCGTACGAAAGAACCCTTCGCGAAACGCCGCAGCAGATTCTTCAGGATTGTTCCAATAGCCCCGCATGACGTTGGCGCCTCGTGCGACGAGTTCGCCTGCCTGTCCCGGCCCGAGTTGTTTTCCTGAAGTGTCTGTAATTTGGAGATCGACACCGGGGCAGGGTCGCCCGCAGGATGCCAGTTTGTCTTCGGTGTGATCCTGGTCCTGCAAGCCAGTAAGGAAACCTGTTTCACTCAAGCCATACACTTGAATTAACTTGACCTTGGGCAGGAGTTCCCGCGTCCGATGGACGAGTTCCGGGGCCATGGGTGAGCCGCCATACGCCAGCACCTGCAGGCTGCTCAAGTCATACTTTCTCGCGTCCGGCAATTGTGTGAGCAAATTGATCATCGTGGGTACGAGCACGCTATGAGTTATACGTTCTCGCGCCACCGTCTCGCAGAAAGTCTGTGCGCTAAATTTTGGAATTGTGATTTGGCTAGCACCGAAGGCCGGAGCCGCGAACATACTGGGAAAGTCCGCGATGTGGAAGATCGGCGCGGCGTGCAGGTAGATGCCGCCTTCTGTGTAGCGCATCCAATAGTTGAAGGTATGAACGTCAGCAAGGATATTCCCATGCGTCACCATGACGCCTTTTGGTCGACCCGTTGTGCCGCTCGTATAGATAAGGCCCAACACGGCCTCTGGATCGTAAAAGATCTTCAGAACAGGATCGCGGCTAAGCGGAAGGGGTTCGTTGTCGACCTCCTGCTGCCAGTCCAACTTGGCTGTGGGGACTGCGAGGGAAGAATGGCGGACGATTCCACGCGGACGCGCATCCTCGATCACACCGTCGATCTCTTTGGTGGACAAGCGTGTGTTCATCGGGACGGCGATCACGCCGAGCATGCTGCACGCATATATAAGTTCAATGTAGTCGGGCCCGTTCGGCAGCAATAGAGCCAGGCGGTCGCCTACGCCAAAACCCTGGCTAGTGAGTGTTCCTGCAATACCTTCAACGCGAGTGCCGAGTTCGCGAAAAGTCAGGGGCCCGCCGCCACGAGCAAGCGCAGTCCGGCCGGGATAGAATCGCAAAGCCCGGCCGAGAGAATGAACGTAGATCATTTTTGTTGCCGTTTTGCCTACGCGCACAGCTAAGGGAAATCGGCCTAATCGGCCGCTGTGTCTGCTCCGGCGTGCGCCCCATCTTCAGCTTTCGAGCGAGTCGCGAGTAGTTCCAGCAGCATGGAGTCACGCTCCCGTTCGAGTTCCGTGATCGAACGGCCATTAGCTTCCTTCAATACGCCGTTGACAATGATTTGCTTCACCTCAGGGCTAAACTCAGTGATGGTGCCAAGGTCTTTCCACCAGGAAGCGACTGGGCCGGACAAGTGCTCCATGAAGTGTTGAATTCCTCCTTCCCCGCCAGCGAGATGAAACAGTAGGCTTGGACCCATCAGACCCCATCGCAATCCAGGCCCCCAGCACACGGCAGCATCGGAATCCGCGACATCCAAGACTCCTTGTTCGATGAGGTATACGACTTCACGGTAGAGAGCAGCCTGAAGTCTATTTGCAACGTGGCCAACAACTTCTTTGCGCACATGGATAGGATTTTTGCCGATCGAAGTATAGAAAGAGATGGCCCGCTCGACGGTTTCCGGTGATGTCTTTGCGCCTGCAACGACCTCGACCAAAGGAACCATATGAGGAGGATTAAATGGGTGACCAATTACGCACCGTTCCGGATACTTGCACGCCGATTGCATGACGCTCATGGTCAGACCGGATGAACTCGAAGCGATGATGGCGTCGTTAGGCGCGGCGGCATCCATGTCCGCAAATAGTTTGACTTTGAAGTCCTTGCGCTCAGGCCCGTTTTCCTGAATTAGATCCGCGTTGGCGACGGCTTCCTTCATATCGAGCGTAAACTTCAACTGGTCACGTGAGCCGTTAGGTGAAATTCCGAGCACCGTCAAATCCTTCCACGCAGCGTCGATGTATCGACGCAAATTCGCTTCGGCATTCGGAGCAGGATCGGTGGCCACAACGTTAAGGCCGCGCGCCAGATACAGAGCAGCCCAACTTGCGCCAATCACGCCCGTGCCGACGATTGCTATGTCTTGAATCTGCTTATTTTTTGCCATAAAACCCTCTCCATTCTCTGATTTAAGCGACTGCTGGCTTGTTTGGGATGTCTTCCGCAGCCTTTGTTGCTTGTGGCGCATGGTGATTCACGATGAGTCGAGAACCCCTTTGGCCGGTGAAATAAGTCCAAATCCATTGCAGAAAAACGGTCAAACGAAGACTGGAGGTCGCGAGGAACTGGAGGTGGACGAACGCCCACGCAAGCCACGCTCCAAACCCGCTTACTCGGACCTTGTGACTCTGCAAGACGGCAAAGCCCTTACCGACGACCGCCATGGTGCCTTTGTCGAAGTAACTAAACGGACCCGGCTGCGTCTTGCCGGTTATGCGCGCGTGAAGAACTCTTCCTGCGTAATAACCTTGCTGCATGGCCACTTGGGCAACGCCGGGAAGCGGCTTGCCGTTTTCCTCGAATGACGCCGTATCGCCAACAACAAAAATTTCCGGGTGTCCGGGCACGGTGACATCGTTTTGAACGCGCACTCGACCGGCCCGATCGGTTTCCACGTTCAGCCACTTGCCCGCAGGAGATGGTGCAACACCCGCGGTCCAGATGACTGTCTTACTCGCAATGCGCTCTCCCGCCACGACTATGCCATCGGCATCAATGCGATCCACGCTATGTCCGAGCTTGACCTCGACGCCTAGGTTCTCCAGTCGTCGTTTCGCGGCTTCCGAGAGATCTTCTGAGAATGGAGGCAAAACTCGTGGCGCCATGTCGACAAGGACAATTCTGGCCAAGGCGGGATTGATCCGCCGGAAATCTGATTTCAGTGTGGTTCGGACCAGAATCGCTAGAGCGCTGGCCAGCTCTACACCCGTGGGGCCTGCGCCGACCATGATGAAAGTCAACAGGTCGGGGTGGCGGCTCGGATCTTCCTCCGCCTCTGCCTGCTCGAATGCCTGCAAGATTTTGTTTCGGCTCGACACGGCATCCGCGAGGCTCTTAAGCCCCGGCGCGTACTCCTCAAATTCGTTATGACCGAAATAGCTGTGCGTCGCGCCCGTGGCAAGGACCAGATGATCGTAGGCAACGGGCACTCTTTCGCGATCCGCATCGCTGACGAAAACGCACTTTCGCTCTTTGTCCACACCGGTGACTTCTCCCAAAATGACCGTGACGTTCTGCCGCTTTCGAAAAATGCTGCGGATTGGCGTCGCAATCTGGCTTGGGGTGAGCGCTGCCGTTGCCACCTGGTAGAGCAGCGGCTGAAACAAATGATGGTTGGAACGGTCAATCAGGATCACCTGCGCAGGTGTGTTCTTCAGAGCCTTGGCGGTGGCCAGCCCACCAAAACCAGCGCCGACGATGACGATTCTAGGCTGCGACATGCTTATCTCGCTTCACTGCCCTCTTGCCTAACTCTGCTTGACCTTTTGATCACAACGCTCCGAGTCATCCGACCGGGACGGTTTGTATTATTCGGGTAGCCTCGGGCGGGCGCTTCTCTAGGAACGCCGCGAACGCCGCTTTCGCATCGGCGGAGCGGAGTCGCACAACATACTCCTCATTCTCCAACTTGGCTGCTTGCTCAAGCTGACGCCGGGTAGGCTGCCTCATGAGTCTTTTGCAGGCTTGGAGCGCACCGGTGGGCTTCTGAGCCAACGCTTGCGCAGTCTCCGTTGCCTTTTTCATCATTTCTTGATCCGGCACGACACGAGTAACGAGCCCAAGTTCCGCCGCACGCGGCGCATCGAACCGCTGCCCCAGTAGAATCAGTTCGGCTGCTCGGAGATACCCAATCCGCGCGGGAATCGAGTAGCTTGTTCCGAATTCCGGCACCAAGGCCAAATTGATAAACGGCATCTGGAACTTCGCGCTCTCGCCTGCGTAGACAAAATCGCAGTGCGTCAACATGGTGGTTCCGCCACCGATGGCAAAGCCGTGTACTGCTGCAACGATAGGCTTGTCGAAGGCAATGAAAGCATTGATCAAGCGGGACTGCGGATTGTCGCCCGATCCCATTGGATTCTTGAGAAAATCCTCCACGTCATTGCCAGCGCAGAAAGAGTCTCCCGTGCCGTGCCAGAGCGCAACGCGCACGCTGTCGTCTTTTGCGGCGTTGTTGAGGAGATCCGCCATGGTGATGTACATGGCGGAAGTCATCGCGTTCTTCTTGGACGGCCTATTGAACTGGATTCGCAGGATACTTCCGGAGCGCTCGGTAACAATGTCGCTCATAGTTTGCCCCCGGCTGTCGATTCCACATTCGGGACAGCGCCGCTAGCCCGCAGGCCTGCGATGTCGTCACTTGTGAATCCAAGATCCTTCAGTACCTCATCGTTATGCTCGCCAATTCCCGGTGCGCGCCTGGGAGGCACTTTCGAAACCCCGTGCACTTGAATCGGACTGTTGATGGTCGAGGTCAGCTTGTCGCCAGCGCCTTCGAGCGGAATGACAATGTCATTTGCTCGCAGTTGCGGATCATTAATGACTTCCTGCGGGTCGCGTACGGCGCCGAAGGGTACGTGAACGCCGTTGAAGATCTCATACCAATGCGACATGGGCTGCGAACCAAAGATCTCATCGAGCATTGCCGTCAGTTGCGGTCGGTTTTGTGCCAGCTTGGCAGGATCCGAGAATCGCGGATCCGTCAGGATGTCCTCGCGCCCCATCGCTTTAAGGACCGCGGGTACCTTGTCTGGAGTGGCAACAAGAACGAACCAGGTGCCATCGGAAGAGCGATACGTGTTCAACGCTGCATTTGCAGGATGGGTTCGATCATGCAGTCCGTAGAAACTCGCTCCACAGAGAGCGGCCTGAATGAAGACGCTGGCTGACCAGATACCCGCCGCGAGAAGGGAAGTCGTGACATAGGATCCTTTACCGGTGCGTTCACGACGATAAAGCGCGGTTGCAATCGCCGCATAAATGCATACCCCGGTTGCATTGTCACCGCTGCCTGACACTGGCCAGGTTGGTGGCTCTCCGGCATCGCGCGTCATGAATAACAAACCGCTGCGCGCCCAGAAAGCCGTCAGGTCGAATCCGGGAAGAGCAGCGTCTGGACCGTTCTCGCCGAAGCCAGTTAGATCGGCATAGATCAAGCGCGGATTCCACTTCGCAACATCGTCATATTCGAGCTTCAATTTCTTGCGCGCGGAATGCGGCGTATTGACGATGAACACGTCGGCCCACTTGGCTAACCGCTCGAGAACTTGCTGCGCGCTCGCAGCTTTCAGATTGAGTGCAACGCCGCGCTTGTTTCGGTTCGACAATTGGAAGGGATAAGGCACTTCCGAATGGGGCTGGGGCGGAATCTTCTGCCCGATTCTCCACAGCTCTCCCTCAGGCGGCTCGATCTTAACGACGTCGGCCCCAAAATCGGACAAGATTGTTGCAGCGCCAGGCCCGGCAATGAAGCTCGACAAATCCACGACCTTCAATCCGGAAAATATATTGCCTTCTGTCATTTCACCCTCTTCTTTGCCATCAAAAGCTACGGCAGCGAGTTACTTGAACTTCGAAGTGGCGCCGGAAGTTCTACTTTCCATGAAACTCAGGCGCGCGTTTCTCGAGGAACGCCGACGTACCTTCTTTCTTGTCGTCGGTCGAGGCGCAGACGGCAAAAAGCGAGGCTTCGATCAGCAGGCCCGCGGCCATGCCCGTGTCCAGCCCCTTGTTGACCGCCTCAAGCGAGTACTTCACGCTAAGAGGCGCGTTCGAAATGATCTTCTTCAACACAGCCTCGGCACGCTCGATGACTTGCGCCTCCGGCACCACTTCGTCCACTAGGCCAATGCGATAAGCCTCAGCTGCATCGATGATGTCGCCGGAGAGAATGATCTTGAGCGCTCGGCCTCTTCCGACCAAACGTGGCAAACGTTGTGTACCTCCATAGCCAGGCATCACTCCTAGCTTTACTTCTGGCTGACCAAATCTCGCGCTCTCGGTAGCGATCCGAATACTGCACGCCATTGTCAACTCGCACCCACCGCCCAGCGCAAAGCCCTTCACCGCGGCGATGACTGGCTTGCCAAGGTTCTCGATGAGATCGGTCAATGCTTGTCCCCGGCGAGTCGCCGCTTCTGCTTCCACAGCCGTGTTGTTGGCGACCTCTGCGATGTCGGCGCCGGCAGCAAATGCTTTTTCCCCGGTGCCCGTGAGGATGACGCCACGGACGGCCACATCGTCACGCGCATCCTCGAAGGCTGCGCGTAGTTCATTGATCGTCGCCTTGTTCAGCGCATTCAGAACCTTGGGCCGATTCAACGTTACATACGCAATAGGCCCTTTCTTCTCGTAAACAACGTTCTCGAGTTTTAGAGCAGAAGCTACCGAACTCATTTCCTCCTCCTAGAGGCCTCTTGTGGCGTTCGTTATTTCGCGGCAGGAATTTCGGCATACACAATGCCGGTCAGGTTTCCTAGCGCGGCGAGTACTGTTTTCTTGTTCGATCCGTCGAGATTCGCGCTATAGACAGATCCGCCCAAGTCGGTCAGGAACATGCGACCACCTTCTAGATCCAGGGCGATGCCGATTCCTTCCATCAAATGGTCGAAAATGATCGCTGGCTCTTTTTTGGCAGGTCCCTGAGCCGGATCCATGGTCGCCCGATTTACCGTGTTGCCGCGTGGTGGATCGCCGCGATCCGTCCAGTACATCGTCCGGTTAGCGAGGTCTAGTTCAAGGTCGATGGGTTCGGGCAGGCCGTCATAAAGGAGTTCAATGTCTGTGCGATCGGCGGCACTTTGGCCTTTTGGAATCTCAATGTTGGCGCGGAAGATGCGTCCCTCGCCAGCATTGTCCGAGCCTTTTTGGGTCCAATACAGTTTTCCGCCGCCTTCTACATCGAGCGCAATGCCCACGCACCATTTCCTTATCTCCTTCCCAGGACGTGCATCGCCTTCGCTTGTATCAATGAGCGTTTCGATATTCGAGCCGTCCAGGTTCGCACGCATGACCCGCATGCCCTCACGATCGCACCAGTAAAGCCTCCGGTTCTTCTCGTCGAGTTGCAGTTGCTTGGGAGTGAAGGTCGAGCCCGGAGGAACGATGTGGATAAGGTTCTTTCCGTCAAAATCCGAACGCTCTATGGACCCGTCATTGGCAGTGGGGTTGCCCATGTTGGTCCAGTAAAGGTGACCTGCTTCGATGTCCACGACGATGCCGTCTGGGAGCCGCCTTCCTTCGTTGACAAGGACTTTAAGATCGGAACCGTCCGGGTTCGCAGAAAACACCTGGCCGCTACTCGCACTGAGAAAGAACAAGCGGGCTGTCGTGGCCTTTGCGGGAGTTTTTTTGATTTCTGATTTAGACGTCTTAACCGCCATGATTTCCTTGCTCCTTATATTGCTTTGGTTGTGGCTACACGTGCAGGTAGGGAAATGGTAAGTTGTCGTACTTTCCCCTACGCGAATGCGCTAAAGCCGGTTATGGCTTTACCAAGAATCAGGTTTTGTATCTGGAATGTGCCTTCGTAGGAGTAGAGCGCCTCCGCATCTGCAAAGAAGCGGCCTACGTTGTAGTCTGCGGCGATTCCGTTACCGCCCAAAAGCTCCCGCGCCCACGCGACCGTCTCGCGGCATTTGGAAGTGGTGAATGCTTTGGCAAGTGCGGCATGCGCGTCGGTCATCTTGCCTTCCGCCTGCAACTGGGCCATGCGTACCAGCAGACACTGCGAAGCCGTGATGTTAGCAAGCATCTTGGCGAGGAGGTCTTGCACCATCTGGAACGAGGCGATGGGCTTTCCGAACTGAAGGCGTTCCTGACAATACTTGAGTGCGTTCTCGTAGGCACCCATGGCGCATCCAGTCGCCTCCCAGCCAACCATGAAGCGCGTCATCTTTAGAACACGAGCGGTGTCGCGGAACGACTGATCCTGTTGCAAACGGTTCGCTTCCGGTATTCTGCAGTTTTCCATTGTGATGTGGCCGTTCTGGACTACTTTGAGCGCGATCTTGTTTTGGATTTTCTCGACCTTGAATCCAGGTGTCGTCTTGTTTTCTACGATGAACGCTTTGACTTGGTTGTCCGCTATGTCGCGAGCCCAAATAATAGAAATGTCGCACCACGGAGCGTTGCCGATCCACTTCTTCTCACCATTGAGGATCCAGTTGTCACCGTCCCGTGTGGCAGTCGTCAGCATTCCGCCCGAGGTACCTGATCCAACTAACGGTTCAGTCAGACCGAAGCAGCCGATTTTTTCCCAGCGCGCCATCGGCGGCAGCCATTTCTGCTTTTGTTCCTCTGATCCGCCCATGTAGATCGAACCCATCGCCAGACCGTTGTGGACGCCGAAGAATGTCGCAATCGACGAGTCGAAGCGCGCCATCTCCATAGCGATCAAACCAAAGAGCTGAGCACTTCCGCCTCTACAACCATAGCCCTGCATGCCGACGCCGCCGATGTTCAATTCTTTGATCGCGGGCAGGATTTCGAACGGAAAAGCATCTTCCACCCAGTACTTGGTGATGATGGGCGCAATTTTCGTCTCCATGAAAGTGCGCACCTGTTCCACAACCGCCAACTCTTCACTCGGGAGTGTTTCGACTAGCTCGTAAAAATCGCTGTTGGGTGCCGGTAGCGGCGCAGGCTTTCTTTCTTTTACTGGGCTTGCCATTAAACCTCTCTTGTTGTTATGTATGCTTCGCTGCTCGAGATACTTCCTTCAAAAGCAAGTGGGTGGCCAAACGAATCCGATAATTGCCTGCTGAAAAGAAGTGAGTTGCAGCGTGAAAGGATATGTTGATCAGTTAACTTCGGCACCCATGAACACTCGTGTCAAATTAATGACACCGGTTGGATCTATTCGCCATGAGGATTCAAGCACGCCCTCACCAGCGCATATGCGAGCCACTGTCTGCTCCTGCTCTTCGCGAGATACTGGCGGTATAGCCGGGCCAAATCGACGGAACGATTATGGCAGCATTTATTAAGAATTCTGGAACCCAAGGATTAACTTTTGAGAATTCCATTCCATTGGCAGAGGGCGAGTCAGTTTCTCAAAGGAAAGATCAGCGGGCGGACGTCCTTCGAGAATTGCTTCGACAATATCCGGATCGAGATACGCACATCCCATAACCCGAGTCACGTATCGTTTTGTGAGGCCGACTCTGCGGGCGACGGATCGTAGATCGGAGACTTCGCCCGACCTAATCCACTCCGCCCATTGATGTCCGCGGGCGACGGCCTTTAGCAGAGAGGGAATGGTTTGGGAGGTCGCATGATCTGTGTGCTTAGGCGCGACCACCAATTTCATCTCCCTGCCGCACCGTTGCACGTGCGCTTCGGCCTCCAGTCGAATGGCATCATTTTCGTGTTTCCTATCATTACTTATAGGGCCGGTTTGGTCGTTGGGGAAAATCTGTACTTCTGAAGCACTGGAACCGTCCTTGGCGAGCAAACTGACGAGGTGCTGCAACTGACTTGAACCACTATTTTGTTAGAGTTAACCACAACTCGCCGGATAACTTGCCCGACGAAGTTCCGCTCCTCGGTTCGCAATGACATGCAAACTCCGACAGCTCCCGAGCCCTTTCGAGGATCCTCTGCAATTGGGCCGGAGTTTCGTTTGCCGAGCGTAGTTCATCGAGAAGATCTCTTGGAGATCTTAAGAACGATTGCAGTCGGAGGCACACCAACTTCTCTAATTCCTGAGCTGCGATTCGGATCGGTCTCTGGTACTCTTGCGGCCCGTCTTTTGCCGGCTGGCACACATAGTAGCGATAGCGCTTGCCGCTTTTCAGCGTATGCGAGGGAGTGAACCGGGTTTGGTTGGGCCAGTTCCCTACTTCTTCTTCTCGTCCCTCTTCACCACCACAACCTTCGCCGTCACCTGCTGGCCTTTTTCCATGCCGCCGACTACCACCAGATCGTGCGAGCGCACAATCAGCCCGCGATGGTCCATGGTCGGGTTGGGAGTGTTCTCCGAGACGGTCTCCCACTTGTTGTGGCGAACGTCGTAATCAAACGTCACCGGCGAAGGCTCAGCCGGATTCCCGTCATACCCGGTCCCGTTGAAGCTATAAGGATTGTCGCTGCCCCCGGAAAAATAAATCTTCTCGTCTTTCTCCGACGCGCCCGCCGCAATGCGGAAGCGCGCCGTGCCGGGATGCGGCGGCAACTTGCTCCACTCAATCCGCTCCGGATGCTTGCGGTTAATCTTGCCCATCCAGCATTCATCGGACGCGACCCGCCGTGTCTGCCCATCCGTCGTGACTTCATGCGCGCCGTCCACATAGACAATCGTGTCACCCACAATCGCGCCGGCGTGCGCAAACACCGGCGTTCCCGGAATCGGCGTCGCCTGCGTCCAGCGGTTCTTTTCGAGGTCATACATCTGCACGTTTGCGATGGCTTTGTCGCTGCCCCATCCGCTGATCAAATAAATGTAGCGGTCGTGAAACACGCCCGCAGCCGTGTCATCCACCGCAATCGGAGTGTCCGCCGCCCGCGCCCAGTCCCCATAAATCGGCTCATACACTGAAACATCAGGGACGGTAATCTCGCCGCCCTGGGCATCCACCGTGTACCCCCCGAACAGAAACACTTGCCCATGTGCGGCCACAGCCGAAGCCGCAATCCGTCCCGCCGCTCCTGGTACCGCATTGATCGCCGTCCACTTGCCCGTATCTTCATCGAGGGCATAAGAATTGGTCGTAACAGCGTCCCAGGTCTTCTTGGCGCCAATCCCCATAAACGAAAAAATGTAGGAATGTTTGCCCACGTGAATGGCAGCGACGGCATTGTTCGAAACCGGTATTGGCAGCGGATCGAACTGGGATTTTTCCGGAGCGGGGGCCGGGTATGAAACCGTCGCGGCTGGCGATGTTTGCACTGGAGTTTGTGCTGGCGCCTGGGATGAAGATGAACTAGGCGCAGCGTTCTGTGCGGGCGCAGTTGGCGTCGGCGCATTTTGAGCGGACGCCCGGTGGAAGCAAATAAGTACGAAGAGGATGCAAAGAACGAAGCTAGGACGTTTCATAAGCTTGGATTTATGGCTTATTCACAAGTTATCACGCCCAGAGCTGGGATTTTTACGCATGGTTCCAAGATCAATAGCACCAGCGACCAGCGGCATGGCGCAAAAATCAAGTCTATCAATTTTGCGCCGCAGTGAGGTCATCGCCACCTACTATTTGAATCGCACGAGAGATTGTAAAAAGCTCTCGCCCTAATTTCCGTTATGCTTCTTATAGGAGAACCCCGTGCCATCATCCAACATAATTATGCGCAACAAATTTTTGACCTTCGCCGTTCTCGTCGCCACCATGCTATTGCTCGCCGGATGTCCGCCGCGGGAGAGCATTGCCAAAATCAATCACGATCCCGGCCGCTATGCCGGAAAAGAAATCAGCATCGCCGGACGCGTCACCAATTCATTTGGCGCCATGGGCAGTGGGATCTTTCAGATTGACGACGGCACCGGTACGATGTGGGTGCTCAGCGGCCGCTACGGCGTACCCGCGGAAGGGGCAAAGATCGCAGTCATCGGGCATCTCCAGGAAGGCTTCGCATTTGGCGGGCGCACATTCGGGACTATTCTGCACGAAACCGAGCGGCGGAAATAAACGCAGCGATAAAGAATCAGAGAGAATTGTCACCAAGAGCAAGCGCTCTTTGCGAAGTGAAGAGCCTGCCCTGAGCTGTCTGGCGAATGGATCTGGGCAGCCCGCGCGAAATGTCGCGTACTCCGCGACATAGGATTCGCGCGTTGGCGCTGCTTCCCTACATTTCTGAAGTTTTAGTTCGGCCGGGAAAAAGGAATATCGGTATCCGGACCGATCGCTTTCGACTCCCGCATCTCCAGCCGCGTTTGCCGCAGCTTGGTCGCGATCGCCGGATCCATGCCCACGCGCAGGTCGGTCTTTTCAATGAAGTAGCGCCAGCCGGCATGGCGGTCTTCGCCTGCCTGTCCAGCTTCAAATTTTAGGAGGGTACTTTCCGCGGGAATGCGGCCTTTGAGTACAGCCATGACGCCGCCGGATTCATAAGTGCGGATATTGTGACGGATAATTGCAAAAGATGCTTTTGTATCGTCCTTCAGAAAGGCTCCTTGGGGGCTTGGCTTTCCTTAGTTTACTACTGATTTTCCTGAAAGAGCGTGCCCGGCCTTTTTGCGGCTCCGGGCACGCTGCTCAATATGCAGTAAAACGCTCCGGCTTACAGCGGACGAACGTTCTCCGCCTGCCAACCCTTCGGTCCCTTGGTCACGTCAAACTCGACGCTCTGGCCTTCTTGCAGGCTGCGGAAGCCGCCCGATTGAATAGCCGAGAAATGCACGAAAACATCTTCGCCGCTCTGCCGGCTGATGAAGCCGTAGCCTTTGGCGTCGTTAAACCACTTTACTGTTCCTTGTTCTGCCATGTTGTTACTTGTTCCTTTGTTGGTTAATTACGCTTGAAGGGGATCGGTGGTACTGGGGCAGGACTAGCCGGTAAGCTTGCTGCTCAACTACCGATACAAATCTAACGCAAGTTCATGGTAGCAGAAATGTCAAGTTTTGTAAGCAAATACGGCGTTTTCCCGCAATAACCGAAGTCACCGGGTGACCTCATTCGACAACCACAAGGCTGCCCCACCATTTCGCGTTCGGTGCGAAAGGGTGGCCGCTCTAACCACATTGCCATTCCGAGACATTCGCAGCGTAAGCGAGAATGCGCGAGGAACCTGCTTTATCAGAATTGTCATTCCGGGCGAGCGCCGCCTTTGCGCGAGTCGAGGAACCTGGACGGGCCGCGCGAAGTGCCGCGACGCTTTTTTAAGAAAAGCCGCGACACAGCAATCGCGCGTTTGGCCCACTTTCCTGTTGAGGAAAATCAATCCGCCCGGACGGCCGCCGACGGATAGTGGTACGAAACATCCTGCTTTGACTCGATCGCAATCCCATTCTTCGTCGCCGGCTGGAAGCGCCAGCCTTCGAGCGCGGCCAAAACCCTCAGATCTACGACAGGGTTTAGGCTCTTAACCACTTTTTTTTCAACGATATTGCCCTTCTCGTCAATGGTGATTTCAATCACCACATCGCCCTCGACGCCTTCCCCCACCTCGCCGATGCTCACAAAGGGATCGCGCGACACCACGGGCAGCGCGGGACGAACATCCGCGCCCGCGTACAAACCGAACGCGCTCGATCCAAACGGCGAACCGACTGGCGGCAAAGAACTTGCCTGCTCCGTCGACTGTTGGGTTTGGGCGTCTTCCGTTGAAACCGCCAATCCATGCCGGCGGCGCTTCGTCTCATGCGGCGGACGCCAATTCAGCAACGCCGTGGGCGACATGCGTTTATTGGTCTCCGCCTCAGAACTGGCCGCGCTCTCGCCGCCCCGGTTCGGCCAATAGAGCTGCGTCACCGCGCCGTTTTGAATTCCAGCTTTTAGACTTGTGGGAGTAAGAATCATCGGCCGCGGCCCTTGCAGCATCCACACAAGAAGTGCGCCATGCGCGAGAAGGGAGCCTATCTGCGGAAGCTTACCGCGCACTCGTTCCGTCGCCTCGGGCTGAGATTGGCTGAACATCTGTCTGAACATCGGTCTGAAAAAGCTGAAAACCCCGCGTCTTCTATGTCTTCTATTCTATTAGACGCGTCAACTGGAGTTTGTGTAGTACGCGTAGGGGCAAGGCCGGGTCACTGCGCCGCAAGCCGCTCCTTAAGCGGCCTGACTTCCGAGCTCTGAAAATCGGGTTGGACGGTCAATGCTTCCTTCAAGGCCGTAGCGTAGTATGGCCGGGCTTCCTGTCTTCTACCCAATTCATCCAGGACTCGCCCCATGATTTCATTAACATAAACCGAATCAGGAGCAAGACTTACAGCTTGTTGCGCCGCTTCGAGCGCTTCCGGAAGTTTCTTCGCCGCGAGAAAGACATCAGCTTTTTGAGCTTTTGCCAACGCCGCCGCCAGCGGTAGCTCG
>Ga0187847_10000821_pt1 | contig 31044 bp, 15 predicted proteins | sample June2016WEW_4_10_FD_132458 | JGI IMG/M metagenome (GOLD analysis project Ga0187847, IMG submission 132458) | Peatland microbial communities from SPRUCE experiment site at the Marcell Experimental Forest, Minnesota, USA - June2016WEW_4_10 | ecosystem: Environmental > Terrestrial > Soil >...
CCGTCCAAGCGCATATCCGGCGACGTCGCACAGATAAAGAAAAGGACCGCCCCAAGAGCAGGCGGCCTGTGTAGTGCCGCACCCTACCGCGTGTTTTTGTGAGACCGCCGCAGAGGGGGTCCCGGCGCGCAGAAGAAAGGCAAGTAAAGCGGGACTGGAAGCCTTACTTTGCAATTTACCCGCGTCGCCGGGTGTGAACGATACTCAAGCGGTCCTTGAATGGTGGCAATGCCGGATTGCACAAACGCGACGGAAGACGCGTTCCCTAAGGTGATATGTCACCAGCGCCGGCGAGGCCGCGCGCCTGCGGCAGATATTCATGCAGTGATCGCACGACGCCAACCCTGTACGAGTTATCCCTGGATGTCCACAAGCACTTGCGCGTAATGTGAGCGCGTCATGATGCCGCCCGGAAAACCGCTGACTGTGGCCAAGCTGTCTGACCAGGGCGGCCAGTGCGTTTTGACGCTTACTTGTGAATGCGGCCACACGAGTCATCAGGCGGCTGCGGTGCTCGAGTCGCGGCGCGTAATTGCCGCGCAACTGTGCAAAATGAACAAAACGCGATAAATAGGAGACCATTCAATATTTGATTTGACTTAGTGTCAGGTGGTCCGCGACGCGTATCGCTACGCTCGCATGTTCGCAGTTTCTAACGACGCCGCCCTGTCAGAGTGTCTTTGTCCACTGACACAAAGGCAGGACGATCCATGCACGACGCGAAACCTCAGACGCCCCGCGTACCCCCTGGTTCCGGTGAAAAGATTGTCGCTCATCCAGTCTCACTTTCAGCCGACGTGGCAAAAAAGAATTTGCGATCTCGGCATTCGGCCATAACTTCTGACCTCTACAGTTACCACCAATACAAGATGTGGACAGCAAAGATTCGCAGCACATTCGAAGACCCGAAGTAGCACGCGAGCGCGCAATAGCTCACTTAGATGAAGGGAAGATATAAGGCCGCCCGCTCATGGGGCGGCTTTTTTTATTTGCTTGCCTGCTCACCATTCTGTTTAACATAACGTGATTTTCCCCGTGACGAGCAGCGTTTCATCCGTCGGGTCCGTCTCTTATGCTGCCAACCTCAGACGGCGCTACAAACTGATGAGGGACTGTCAGATGCATATGGTCAAACTATTGGCAGCGCTCGGAGCGCTTTCGTTTAGCACGCTGGCCAACGCGCAGGCGCACCTGGAGTGCGGCAGCATTGCGTGCGGGAGTCATTCAAACGCTGCATACGGTGGAGCTACCGGGATCAATGACCTCAATGTCGGTGGCGATCTCTTTGACGTGAACTTCACAGCGACGGCACCAGCCACTTCGCCCTTCGTGCTGTCGGACTCCACCGCGGCACCGGGACAGCCCTTGACCGGAATCGATGCTGGTAACGCAATCGCAGCTTTCTATGGGTCACTACTTCCCCCGTACGGCGGCTACCCGATCGCGGGTGATCCAGGTCCAGCCTTTATCACGGCCTTCGGGCCGGCAGGATCGTTGAGCTCGGGATACCTCCCGCCCGGGTTTCCACCGCTCACGGAGATCTACGATATCGTCTCAACCACTCCTGGGGTTGTTTACTCTGGCCATGTCGGAGCGGCGAGCTCATTCGCTACTACTTACTTTTTTTTATCTCCCATAGGTCCCACACCTATTCCTGGGTCGCCCGTTGACTACACCACTTGGACTCCCATCGCTGCCCTCGCCGCTCCCGAGATCGATCCAGTTTCGGCGGTGAGCGCGATGACGCTGGTACTTGGCGCTCTCGCCGTGCTGCGCTCTCGAAAACGGCCGGGTTGAGCTGCCACTCTTGAGGCCGTGGTACGCGACCGTGAAATACGAAACGCGATGGTTAGCGGCCGGATGACCGCGATCGACCCCCGTGCTGAACGATGATGGAGTCGATCACGTTCGGCACATCAGCAAAAAACCTCGCCGTGAGCCGCGAGCACCGCCTCGATCGCGGTGAGAAGGTCCCGCGCATTTTCTATTGTCATTACCGGGGGCTGCTCACGCCCGACGGTAGGCAGTTGGCCGCCCCGCCATTCGAAGGGCATCTTCGCGGAATCACAGCCGCTGACCGCCCACGCGCCGTCAATGCATAGCCAGCTCGCCCGGTGCGGCTGGAATTGGAAACTGCGCGCATTCTCGCGAGCGAGCGCAAAGGTCGGGGGTGCTCAAGCGAAGCAACGGACATCCACGAAACGGTTGAATGCCGATATTTTCACGTAGCCATGTAAATGACCGAAGGGGCCCGAATGGAAATCCACTGTCACCGGCGCCCGCATGGTTACTGGATCGTTCTGGACTCAATCGATGACATATCTCCTTGCGTCGCCGCCGTCGTGTGGGCCGCAAGGGCGAAATAATAGGTTCCCGCGCTCAGATTGCTGACCACGTAAGTGGTCGCGCTGGGATTGGCCAATTGGATGGTCTGCGTCAGCTCGCTGGAGCTGGTGCCGTAGTAAATCGTGTAGCCCGCAAGATCCGTGAGCGGCGTGCCGTCCGTGTTCTGCGTCGGCGCGTCCCAAGACAGGGTGGCGGAGCCCGTGGCGGCGGAGCCGGTGTTCACAGTGATCGAGAAGGTGGCGAGGGACGCCGAGCCACTGCCGTTGCTGACGCTGATGACGATGTTCGAATAATCGCCGACCTGCCCGCTGCTCGGCGTACCCGTCAGTGCCCCGGTGAGCGAGTTGAAGCTCGCCCACGCGGGTGTGTTCGTGATCGAGAATTGCAGCGTTCCGCCGCCGGGATTGGTGGTGGTCGGCACGAAGCTATAGGCCTGTCCGGCAGCGTCCGAGGTGGATGGGCTGCCGGCAATGGTCGGCGCCGGGGCGCTGCGGGGATCGCTGCTCGATGTCCATGCCCTGCCATTCCACGACCACCAGCCACCGGCGGAGTTTTCCTGATAGATGACGCCGTTGTCGTAGAGCAGCAGCGTCACATTGGCGGAGTAGCCCGCCAACGCGCCATTTGCGTAGACGACGCCGCCGGAGACGGTCCAGACATTCCCGCTGCTATCGGTGATCTGGGTCGCCGATGGAATGGTCGTGCCGGTGGCTGAGGACGACACAATGCGCGGATCGCTGCCCGCTACCCATGTACCACCCTTCCACAGCCACCAGCCGCCTGCAGAGTCTTCCTGGTAGATCACGCCGTTGTCGTAGAGCAATAGCGTCACGTTGGTCGAGTAGCCCGCCAACGCGCCATTCTCATAGATGACCCCGCCAGAGACGGCCCAGACGTTGCCGCTGCCGTCGGTGATCTGCGTCGCCGCTGGAATGGTCGCGCCGGTGGCCGAGAACAGCTTGCGCGGATCGGTGGTCGACACCCAGGCGCTCCCATTCCACGACCACCAACCGCCGGCCGAATTTTCCTGATAGATCGCCTCGTTGTCGTAGAGCAGGAGCGTCACGTTAGCCGAGTAGGCCGCCAGGCCGCCATTCTCAGAGATGACTCCGGCGGACACTGTCCACACGTTGCCGGTGTTGTCGGTGATCAGCGTAGCCGATGGAATAGTCGTGCCATTGACCGAAGCCGTGGAGTCCGAGGCACCCACCCTCCGCGCTGCCGCGACGTTGCTATTCGGTGACGATAGGGGGTCGGCGGAGCCACTGGCTCCGCACGCGGCCATCGCGAGGCACGAGACGGCGAGCGCTGCCCTGAAGGCGTTGATCATTAGACGCATTAAAAAGTCCCCTGGATGTCGCGATTGCTGCGCGAGGTTTGTAGGGCTTATGTCCAACGCACGCAAATGTCGGTGTAATGGAACAGTGTCGTCGCAAGGCGACCGTGAGCCCGCAAAACGCACGGCGGCATGCTGCACCATCGATCCCTGATCGACCGACAATCGGGCCAACTTTTTTATTTATTATCTGTCTGTGATTTGAGACATTGGCGCGCAATGTGCCAGAATTATAGGCAAATCCGCGCGCCGATTCACGTACCGGAGCGCGTCGTGCAGGCAACTACGAGACCGTCGTCGGGGCATTTGCCTTGGCAATTGCCCGGAATTCAAGGGGCGCTCGCCGCCCTGCAACCTAATTACAAACTCGTCGCGGAGCGTTAACGAGAATAGTGAGATAGTCACGGCTCATTGCAGTTGGACTGATCAGTGAGCGACAAGTCGAACGACTCTTGGGCGCCAGTTTTGTTGTCGACACCGTTGGCGAGCGTCCCGACGATCTGTCCGGCGTCATTGATGGCGCTCGCCGTGGACCACGGCCACCCGCTCTCTCCCCCGGAGCACAACCCAGAGACGCTCGCGCCCCAGATGTCGGCGAAATTTTTCGGAAACACTGACAAATTGTCGAAACCAACCACTTCTCCGAGGTTGTTCATGCCCCTCACAAAGGCGCTGTCTTGGTTGCCGTGGTAGTCGTTGCCTCCAAGGACCGTCGGCGTCGTTCCGTTCCACAGGACGGCGAAGCTCACGCCGTTTGCATCGATCGATTCACCCGCGACCTGGCCGCTGTTGTTGATCGCGACACCCTGCACCGAGACGTTATCTGGCAGGTTCGGAAGAGTCGTGACCGAGAATTTTTGGGCCTGCGCACTCAGCGCACCGAGCGCGGCCATGAGTGCGAGCGCGGCGGTCATGAGACGGCAAGCTGTGGGCTTCGCTGATTGCACTCGCTTCTGAGCCTGGGAAAATACGGGCGGATTGAGAGCATGCATGGCGTTACCCCCTTTTATTTATGCGTAGGCATCCGGGACGTCGCAACGTGGCAGGCACACTGGCGCGGGTTTCTTGAAAACTCGCCGCTTTATTTTCAAAGCACGTGCAACGAGTTGTATCGCGCTTCAAATGGCCCGAGTGTGACGCGAGTCCCAATTTGTGAACTAGAGTGCCACGGGAAGTGAAGGGTGTTGGACATATTTCGTCAAGTGAGCGGCCTGGTGATCACGTGCACCAGGCGAGAAAATCGCCAACCATGCCACTTGGCGCGGCGCACGCTGGTAACGATGCGGTCCCGATGGATGGTGTGGAATCGGCGTTGACTTTGGACAGAATAGGACCGATCTGCTAGTTTGAAAGGGAATTTACGTTGCGGGACGATCTGAATTTATGATTGCCGCTGACCATTTCTGTCGGCGTTAAGGCCGATTTTTACGGCCAAAACGTAGAAATCAGGGAGGGCGGGATGCTGAAAACACTGCAAGCGGGCCGAGCGGTTGCATGCGTTGCAGTGGCGGCTTATCACCTCTCCATGGTCATGGGCCAACCCCGCTTTGGGAACGTTGAAGTGCTGCGCGAATATACCCGGCACGGCTGCCATGGCGTCGAATTTTTCTTCGTCCTTTCCGGTTTCATCATCTACTACGCGCACAAACGCGATATCGGTGACCCCGCGGCATGGCCAGACTACCTCTATAGACGCTGGGTAAGGCTCTTCCCCATTTATTGGTTGTATACGCTCGTGTTCAGCATTCTTGTGCTGGTTGCCGGGGGCGTCTATGCGACCACGCCGACCCGCCCACTCGATTGGCTCACATCGTTGTCGCTTGTGCGATTCTCCGCTGCTGACACGCCGATACCAGCCGCTTGGACGCTATTTTATGAATTGGCTTTTTACTCGCTGTTTTCGCTCCTCATCTTGAGTCGACGAATTGGACTGTGCGTATTCGTATTTATGCTGCTGTTACCTCTCTTAGTGCGGCCAGTGGTGTCGAGTCCCCCTCAAACGGCCATCACCGTATACACCTCATCCATGAATTGGCTGTTTGCTGCAGGAGTCGGCGCGTGCTGGTTGCACGATAAGAAAGGGAACGGAACCTTTCTGCTATTAGCGGCGTTGGCTGTCCTTGCAGCCGCATATAACCAAGCGCCGTTTCCCGAAACTTGGTCCCCGGTACTCCGGGGGATTGGATTCGGCTTACTGGTGGCGGGCATCGCGAAGTTGGAACGCGGCAGCCACATCACCGTGCCGGCCTGGATTGTATTGATCGGAGATGCGTCTTATTCGATTTACCTCCTTCACGCGAATCTCGAGACGACGCTTCTCAAGGTAGCCATGGGCACGCACGCGTCTCATTTGATCGGGAGCCGTGCGACTTTTTTCTTGGTGTTGATCGGCAGTGTTGCGCTGGGTTGCCTGGCATTTCATGTGGTCGAGCGCCCATTACTATCGCTGCTCCGGCGCCCGAGGCGGGTCGCGGTTTTAGCTTCATTGTCATCGGAAAAACTAGCCTGAGAAAGCGAGCGGCTCGATATCCTACCCGCAAATGCGGTTGCAACTGGCGAGCACCTGACAATGATTGTTCGTGCGGAGGCGACGCACCCGCTTTAGTCGGGCGGACTGCCGCAGTTCACAAAGGGACCAAATCAATGGCGAGCACCACCACGTCCCGATTCTTTGGCAGCGTGATGCTCTTGACAGTCCTCGTGCTGTCGATAGAAAAAGTGTATCCATAGAGATTGAACGGTCCCTCACCGAGGGCGCCGCTCGACAGGATCCGGTACGCCATCTGTACGACCTGCGCCTCCCCCGCATACCCTTGGGGCGTGAACCAGTCGCTCATGCTTTGCGTGAGGGTGGTAGTGGTACCGTCGGTGTAGGTCACGACGAAGCTTTGATTCACCTGATCGCCGTTGACCGCCGTGCCGAGAATGCTCAAGCCGGAGTAATTGCCGGCGGGCAGCGGGACGACCGTTACGCTCACGGCATCCGTGGTGCCCTCTGCCCCCAGTTCAAACGTTGCGCCCCCCCAACTGACCGATGTGCCCAGGAGCGCCGCATCGTACGCATTTCCCTTGGCATCGATTCCGCCATTCTTGACTGCCGAGCCGGCATTCACGATGGCATCGACGTTCTCTGCACTCGTCAGCGCGACGCTGATGGGTGTCCCCGCCTGCGTGATGGTGTAAGTGCCACTGGCCACCGCGCTGTTGCCATAGCCGCTTGCGACCGCGAGGGCCTTGATGGTGGTCGTGGTGCTCACCGGGATCGGTGTGCTCGGGCTGAACTGCGCGGAGCTCGCCGTCGGCGTGGTGCCGTTGGTGGTGTAGTAGATCACCGCCCCCGTCGTGGTGTCTAAGAGCGTGACCGACTGGGCGGAGGTATACGTGCCGGGCGCCGGGCTGAAGGTCGGCGTCGCCGCGGGTGTTGCGGCCGTGATGGTATACGTGCCGCTGGCCACGGCGCTGTTGGTATAGCCGCTCGCGACCGCGAGGGCCTCGATGGTGGTCGTGGTGCTCACCGGGATCGGTGTGCTCGGGCTGAACCGCGCGGAGCTCGCCGTCGGCGTGGTGCCGTTGGTGGTGTAGTAGATCACCGCCCCCGTCGTGGTGTCTAAGAGCGTGACCGACTGGGCGGAAGTATAAGATCCGGGCGCGGGACTGAAAGTCGGCGTCGCCGCGGGCGTTGCGGCCGTGATGGTGTAGGTGCCGCTGGCCAGGGCGCTGTTGCTGTAGCCGCTTGCGACTGCGATGGCCTCGATGGTCGTGGTGGCGCTCACCGCAATCGGTGTACCCGGAATGTAATGCGCAGAGTTCGTGCTCGGTGTCGTGCCATTGGTGGTGTAGTAGATCACCGCCCCCGACGTGGAGTCGGCGAGCGTCACCGATTGGGCGCCACTGTACGTGCCCGGCGCAGGCGAGAAAGTCGGCGCGGCTGCGGGCGTGGGAGCGGCCCCGGTTGGGACGAGGTCCATGGCGAGGACCACCACGTCGCGATTATTGGGCAGCGTGATGCTCTTGACGGTCTTCGCACTGTTGAGCGCGAAGGAATAGCCGTAAAGATTAAACAGTTCGTTGTCGATCGTGCCGGTGGAGCTGATCCGGTAGGGCATCTGCAGCACGAGCGTCTCCCCGGCATAGCTCTGCGGGGTGTGCCAGTCGCTTAAGCTCTGCTTGAAGCTCGAGGTCGTGCCGTCGGTGTAGGTGACGGTGAAGGTTTGTGCGGCTTGGTTACCGTTGACCGCCGTGCCGAGCAGATTCAGCGTCGCATAATTGCCCGCAGGCAGGCTGATGGTCGCACTGCTCACGGCATCCAGCGTGCCCGTGGCACCGAGGGTGAACGACGAGCCCGCCCAGCTCACCGAGGTGCCGAGCAAGGCAGCGGCGTAATCATTGCCCCTGCCATCGATGCCGCCGCCTTTCGGCGCTATGCCGGTACTGGCGATACCGTACAGATTGTCGGCGCTCGACAGAGCCACGCTCAGCGGCGTGCCGCCTTGCGCGTTGATGATGTAAGTCGCCGTTGCGACCGTGCTCGAGCTGTAGCCGATCGCCATCGCGAAAGCCTCAATGGTGGTGGTCGAGCCCACCGTGATCGATGTGCCGGGGCTGTAACGCGTGGAGCTGGTCGTTGGTATCGTGCCGTTCGTCGTGTAGTAGATCAGGGCCCCCGGGGTACTGTCTGTTAGCACGACCGATTGGGCATTCGCGTAGGCGCCCGCCGGGGGTGTGAAGCTCGGAGACGCGGCTTGCTGATTCGCGAACAACCCGTAGACCGCCACCTGCTCGGACCAGGTCGCCACGTAAACCCTGCCGTTCACAACCAGCGGCGGCACGAATTTCGCGAAAAGGCCGTAGCCGTCGCGCGACCGGTCGAACGTCGAGCACCACAATTCCTGGGAAAGGTCCGCGGCATCGTAGGCGCACAGCTCCCCCGGAACCGGGGGATAGTTCTCGTCGTCACCGTTGGTGGCGACCGTCGCCCATAGCACGCCGCTGCCGCTTTGATCGCCGTTGGCGGACAGCGTGAGAATCCCACCGGGCGAGATCGCCGAGCCACTGGCCTCGGTAGCCGTGTTGGCCCCGAACGTGGTGCCGTTGAATGCGTACGCTTTGAGATTGTCCTGCACACCCCAGTCGTAGAGCAAAGGGCCGCCGTTCGCGGCGGAGCGCTGCCAGTAGACCGGGCCGCCGTGCATTTCCCCGCCATTGGTGATCTTCTCTTCCTGGATGATCTGGCTATCGACGTTGGCGTGGAACTTGCCGAGATTGGCGGTATCGAGCACGTAAAGGTAGCCCGTCTTGCCGCCGCCGGCGAGCTCGTTGGTGCCCGGGATCAGCATCGGGCCGGAGCTGGAGAGATCGAGGTCGTTGTCGTCCAGATAGCTCCAGCCGTAGGGTGTGAACCAATCGACCAATGCCAGGCCGTGGGCGGGATCGAGCTTGAGTGCGCTTTCGCTGAAATTATTGACGCCGTCATAGCCGTTGCCGTATCCATTGCCCGAGAACAGGTAGACGTAGCCTGAGCTATCGACCGCCGGGGGGCGCCCGGACTGCCATACACCGCCGCCCTGATTGCCGGTGGTCACCGTCGCGAAGGCGCCGCTCTGTTGCAAGGTGGTCTTGTCGTATGCCAATACCCAGCCGCTGTAGTCGCCGGGACCCTCCAGTTCGACGGCGCTGAACCCGAATACGACCTGTTGGCCCGAGAGCACCAGCGACACCCGCTGGACTTGGTATCGCGCATCGAACGTCGCCGCGCCGTGGCTGCCTGAGATCACCATGCCAGGGCCATATGGCTCGGCGCCGGTGGTGATGTCGACGGCGTGCAGCCGGTACACCATGGTGCTGTTCTCGAGCGTGCACGCGACCAGATACAGAATATGGGTCGATGGATCGATCACCGGCGTGCTCAAAATGCCGAGATTGCCGACGATGTTTTTGTTGCTGCTGAACGCGAAGCGGGCCATCGGCACCGGAGTTGCCCCGACGAGACTCGCGAAATTGACCGACCATAGCGGCGCGCCGCCGGCATCGGCATCGAAGGCATAGAGCGTATCGCTCATCGTCGCGACGTACAGGACGTTATGGGTTCCCTGGCCCGGAATGGCAACATTCGGCACGTATAGCGGCTGGGCGAAGATGGCGTCATCCACCGGCAACGTGAACACGAGACCGAACGTGTTCAACCCGAGGTTGGAGGTGTTGAGCGTGGTCTCTGCCAAGTTTGCACCGGTGACGCCTGCGTCGTAGCCGCGTTGGAGAACCGCCTGCTGAGCCTGGGCGGTCGGGCCAAAGCCAAGAATCAGCAACCCGAGCGCGGTCAGCCACTTTGTGATCGTATTCAATTTTGATCTCGGATTTGGAAGTTGATGTTCTTGCATGGCGGAGAGCGGATCGACAGCGCCGGTGCGCGCCATTGGGATGCCGCCAATTGCTCGATAAGACTCTCGCCGTTGTCCCAACGGCTCCGCACTGCGCGGGTGGCCTGCGATGTGCACGGGTGTGCCGAGCGCTGGCTCAGGCGACTTATCAGCTCGGGAGCTACGGTGGGCTCGATCTCGTCGGGGGCAAAGCATCGTGGCCTTCTCGACTCTGCAGCCGAGCAGCCTTACGAATCGTCGCGCGATAATCGACATCCCGATGCAGCGATGCTTTTTCCTTGGGAGAAGTGCCAAGCTCTGTCATCGCGTGCGGCTGCACCATAGCCGAGTCGGCCTGCCCACCGCAATTCGGATTTAACATACTGGGCGGCTTGCTAGCACCCGACGAAGAGGAGGTAGGAATCCACGTTGCTGTTCGCCGCCGGGAGTGTCACGTTACCGGCCGGAAAATAGGTGCTGTAGACATCGAATGTGGTATCCCCGACCAGACTGGCTCCCGTGTTCGTCCAGCTCGAGAGCCAGGCGGGCACCGCGTTGGCCGGATCCCAGGCGACGCACACGTTTTGGCCGACGGCAGTCCTGAATGACACATAGCTCGCATCGCTCACTGCAGCGTCGTTCTTGGCGAGTCGGATGACTTCCTTACCGATGTATTGCGCGGGTATCGAGGTGAGGCGAGCCGGACGGTCGATGAACTCCAGATTCCCGGGATCCGATAGCGACAGAACGTCGAGCACCGCGGGAGTACCGGTGCTGACCGTGATGCCGGTGATCGTCGCGCCGGGCGCCAAGCTGATCGTGCCTTGGATGAAATTCAAGGAATCGTAGACGCCCGTCGAGTTGTATTCGACCCAGATGCTCAACCCATCGCTGCTGAACCACTGCTGCATCATGGCCCAGCCGACGGCCACTTGGTTACCTAAGCAGTTGCTGTTGCAATTGACATTGTCGAACTCTTCCTCGTAATCCAAGGTCGTCCACGGACCCCAGGGGCTCGGCGCGTCGAAGAGCGAAACTTCCCGCTCGCATGGTGCACCGCCACAGGCGTTGCCGTGATCGTTGTACGCGATGTAGCGGCCGATCGCGGGGTCGAAAGATATCGACAGAGATTGAGCGTCGTTGGGGTCGGACCACACGGGAACGGCACCGGTGCTCGTCAACGTCCAAATTGGATTACCCGAGGCGTCGCGACCCCCGTAATACGACCAGTTGCCGGGAGTTTCGATCGAATTACTCGGCGATGCGGCCACACGCGCCAAGTACTGGTTGCCCGGATTGCTTTTCACGCTCCCATAGATGTAAATATAGGGGGTCAGCGTCGCATCCGGCATGAGGGCGCCGGCGAGCGCCGGGCCATACTGAAGTATCGTCACGGGAGAGAAGCCGTTGCCATCCGGCCATTGCAGGTTGCCGATGTAGTCGGTCCAGGTACGTCCGTTGTCCGTCGATCGCGCCAGCCACGCGTCGTCTATGCACAGATCTTGGGTCGAGTGAAACAGGTACATGACGGCGTTTGGTAATCCGATGACACCGCGCGGCTTACCGCCGACGGTTGGCTTCTGAGCGCACGGCAGTTGCGGAGGGGACGGCGAGCCGAAGTAGACATCGTTCCCCGTGATCGGTGGATTCGTTGGGGATCCCGCGATGCTGCTGACGCCGATCTGCGCCTTGGCCGTACCCGCGAAACCCCATCCGTCACCCCATACGCCATAGACGAGCCCGTCGCTGGCCCAGGTCGAATCCCAGATATCGCTGCCCGTGGCATAGCGCTGCTTGCTGAGCTCATTCCAGCTAATGCCGCCTAATAGTAGGCTGTTCGGGTAAGGGCTTGTCGGCGGCGGCGGCGGTGGCGCCGCAATGCCGATCAGATCAATGGCGAGCACCACCACGTCGCGATTACTCGGCAGCGTGATGCTCTGGACGGTCTTCGCACTGTTGAGCGCGAAGGAATAGCCGTAGAGATAGATCAGTACATTCTGGATCGCCCCGCTGGAGGTGATGCGGTAGGGCATCTGCAGCACGAGCGTCTCGCCGGCATAGCTTTGCGGGGTGTGCCAGTCGCTTAAGCTTTGCGTGAAGCTCGAGGTCGTGCCGTCGGTATAAGTGACGGTGAAGGTCTGTGCCGCCTGGTTGCCGTTCACCCCCGTGCCGAGCAGATTCAGCGTCGCATAATTGCCCGCAGGCAAGCTGATGGTGGCGCTGCTCACGGCGTCCAGCGTGCCCGTGGCACCGAGGGTGAACGTCGAGCCCGCCCAGCTTACCGAGGTGCCGAGCAAGGCTGACGCATAATCATTGCCGCCGCCGTCGAGGCCGCCCGCTATCGGGGCTGACCCGGAACTGGCGATGCCGTACAGATTGTCGGCGCTCGAGAGAGACACGCTCAGCGGAGTGCCGCCTTGCGCGTTGATGGTGTAAGTGCCGCTGCTCACCGCGCTGTTGGTATAGCCGCTTGCGATCGCGAGGGCCTTGATGGTGGTCGTGGTGCTCACCGGGATCGGTGTGCTCGGGCTGAACTGCGCGGAGCTCGCCGTCGGCGTGGTGCCGTTGGTGGTGTAGAAGATCGCCGCCCCCGGCGTGGTGTCGGTGAGCGTGACCGACTGGGCGGCAGTATAGGATCCGGGCGCCGGACTGAAGGCCGGCGTTGCCGCGGGCGTTGCGGCCGCGATGGTGTAAGTGCCGCTGCTCACCGCGCTGTTGGTATAGCCGCTCGCGACCGCGAGGGCCTCGATGGTGGTCGTGGTGCTCACCGGGATCGGAGTGTTCGGGCTGAACTGCGCGGAGCTCGTCGTCGGCGTGGTGCCGTTGGTGGTGTAGTAGATCACCGCCCCCGGCGTGGTGTCGGTGAGCGTGACCGACTGGGTAGAGGTATAGGATCCCGGTGCCGGGGTGAAGGTCGGGGTCGCCGCGGGCGTTGGTGTGCCTGAGACCGGCACGAGGTCGATGGCGAGCACCACCACGTCGCGATTATTGGGCAGCGTGATGCTCTTGACGGTCTTCGCGCTGTTGAGCGCGAAGGAATAGCCATAGAGATTGAACAGCGCATTGTCGACCGCTCCGGTTGAACTGATCCGGTAAGACATCTGCAGCACGAGCGTCTCCCCGGCATTGCTCTGCGGGGTATGCCAGTCGCTTAAGCTCTGCTTGAAGCTCGAGGCCGTGCCGTCGGTATAGGTGACGATGAAGCTCTGAGCCGCCTGGTTGCCGTTGACCGCCGTGCCGAGCAGATTCAGCGCCGCATAATCGCCCGCGGGCAGGTTGATGGTCGCACTGCTCACGGCGTCCAGCGTGCCCGTGGCACCGAGCGTGAACGCTGAGCCCGCCCAGCTCACCGAGCTGCCGAGCAAGGCAGCGGCGTAATCATTGCTCCTGCCGTCGATGCCGCCCGCTTTCGGGGCTGAGCCGGTACTGGCGATGCTGTACACATTGTCGGCGCCCGACAGAGCCACGCTCACTGGCGTGCCGCCTTGCGCGTTGATGGTATAGGTGCCGCTGGCCATTACGCTGTTGGTGTAGCCGCTCGCAACCGCGATGGCCTCGATGGTCGTGGTGGAGCTCACCGCGATCGGTGTGCCCGGCACGTATTGCGCGGAGCTCGTCGTCGGCGTGGTGCCGTTGGTGGTGTAGTAGATCAGCGCCCCCGACGTGGTGTCGGAGAGCGCGACCGCCTGGGCAGAGGTATAGGATCCGGGCACGGGGCTGAAGATCGGCGTCGCCGTGGGCGTTGGCGCGCCTGACGGCGGGACGAGGTCGATGGCGAGGACCACCACGTCGCGATTATTGGGCAGCGTGATGCTCTTGACGGTCTTCGCGCTGTTGAGCGCGAAGGAATAGCCGTAGAGATCGAACGGTGCATTGTCGGCCGCTCCGGTGGAGCTGATCCGGTACGGCATCTGCAGGACGAGCGTCTCCCCGGCATAGCTTTGCGGGGTGTGCCAGTCGCTTAAGCTCTGCTTGAAGCTCGAGGTCGTGCCGTCGGTGTAGGTGACGGTGAAGGTCTGTGCGGCCTGGTTGCCGTTGACCGCCGTGCCGAGCAGATTCAGCGTCGCATAATTGCCCGCGGGCAAGCTGATGGTCGCACTGGTCACAGCATCCAGCGTGCCCGTGGCACCGAGCGTGAACGCTGAGCCCGCCCAGCTCACCGAGGTGCCGAGCAAGGCAGCGGCGTAATCATTGCCCCTCCCATCGAGCCCGCCGCCTATCGGCGCTATGCCGGTACTGGCGATCCCATAGACATTGTCGGCGCTCGAGAGCGCCACGCTCAGCGGCGTGCCCTGCGCGTGGGCGCTTAAAAGTAGCGTACCGGCCGCGAGCAGAGCGCTAGTTAGAGACTTGCGGTTGAGCGCTTCATCGCGAGGCGTGGGTCTGGCCTGTATCCACAACATGAGACTGCCCGCTTGAGGTTGTTTGACGCAGTTTACTTATTCTGCCAAATCAGCAAAGGACGCGTTGGGAGGTACAAAGACCACGAATTCTCTACACCGGTTTGCCCGCGTTGCCAATGAATTTTCTATGACGGACGCGCGCCGGCGCAGGTCACGGACCGATCGCCGAACGATCACGCAGTCGTTCGTTCCCGTTGCGAAGCCGGCTTTCTGGCCTGGACGAACACCTCGGAACAGGTAAGGTCGTCTTCCGAAATATTGCGCCACCGCTGCGAAAGGCGCGACCGCGCAATGCCGTCGTGCCGGTACTGCTGCATGGCGCTGACAATTTCAAAACCACAATCCGTGATGACGCGCCGGTGAACTGACCAGGGTTCACGGTTGATCAAATACGCGCGTTTACCCACCATGATGTTCCACAGCCAATCAGGAATCGCGCGATGACCATTCCATTCGCTCGTGAGATTATGTGACCGAAAGTCGATTTGATGGCTCATCACACCACCTGGCTTGAGCCACATATACATCGCTCGATACGTCTCCTCAAGATCGACGACGTGCTCGAGAACCGCCTGTGAAACTATGAGATCGATGTTGTCTCGCTCCATCACTCGCGCATCGCTCCAGGGTACCCGATACGCGAGGGTGATCGATTCGGCCCGCTCCTGTTGTGCCGTTAGAATACGTCGGATACTTTCAATTCTTCGGGGCGTGAGCGATGCCGACAGGCGGTGATCGGTGAGGATATGGCTCGGGAAAAGCTTACTGTCGAGCAAATGATCGAAATCGGGCCAGCCTTTGCCGGGTCGCGGCGCGCGGCTCTTTAGCAGCTCCACGATTCCATCCAGAACTTGCAGGTTAGTCGCCGGATTCGTGTGCGCGACCACATCCAATCCGTAGAAGCGCTCGGCACCGCATAACAACGCCGCGATCCCGAGACCCAAAGAGTCGCCGGGGCCAAGCTCAGCAATGGATTCGGGCACTCCGCCCATCCCGTTTTCGAACAGGTACGACAAGTGCTTGAGCCACACGCCGTAATAATAGGTGGTGCCTGGATTGTTTCCGGCAATAGGCTTCGGAAGGAATTGCCCGGCTCCGGGAACAAAAGTCAGCGCACCCTTCACGACCGACCGAATTTTCATGGCAATCCCGTGCGTTCTGACGCAAACAGTGGCTACCACTATAGCGCTATCGATGCTCGAGAAACATCCTAAAGGTGCAGGCGTGGCGCAGCTGCCGCTCGCGACGGCGATCGCTTGCAGCGTTGTGGATCACCGAACGCGTGCTCCCTCACCGCGCAGATACCGCACCGCAACGGAATAACATATTGCACTCCGTTATGCATAGCAGCGCATCCGGGCGACGAGCGGCGCTCCACTATGTTCCATTCCCCGACCTTTTTGCGGCGAGTTTGTGTATGTTAATAGGATATAGCTCCGATAATTGAGAGCAATGGGGAAAAGAATAATGCAAGGCGAGATTCGACGATATTTTCTATTGATATCGTTCGGTCTTTGCGGCGCTCTCCATGCGCAAGTCAATGTGACCATGTATCACAACGACACGGCCCGCACCGGACAAAACACTCAAGAAACGATCCTCACACCTTCCAACGTCAACAGCACGCAATTCGGGAAACTATTCTCCGCGCCGGTCGATGGCGCGGTGTATGCGCAGCCGCTCTATCTCTCGGCGATCAACTTCGCGGGCGGGACGCACAACGTTTTATTCGTCGTGACCGAACACGACAGTGTGTATGCGATCGACGCGGATTCCGGAACGATCTACCTGCACGTGAGCCTCATTCCGGCAGGCGGCACCACCGTGAGCAGCTCTGCGGATCTCAAGTGCGAAGACTTGGTGCCGGAGGTGGGGATCACGGGCACTCCCGTCATCGATCGCGTTGGGGGAACGCTGTATGTGGTGGCGAAATCGAAACTCAACGGCAGCATCGTTCAGTACCTCCACGCGCTCGATGTCACGACTCTCGCCGAGAAATTCAACGGCCCCGTACAAATTCAAGCGCAAGTACCCGGAACCGGCGTCGATGCCGCGGGCGGACTCGTGGCCTTCAACGCCAAATACGAGAACCAGCGTGCCGCCCTATTGCTGGAAAACGGACACGTGGTGATCAGCTGGAGCGCGCATTGCGACACCACCCCCTGGCACGGCTGGGTCATTTCCTACAATGCGAGCACGCTCGCTCAGGAGGCGGTATTCAACACCTCGCCGAACGACAACGCCAATGGCATATGGATGAGCGGCGGCGGGCCCGCAAGCGACGCGAGCGGCAACATCTATTTTGCGACCGGCAACGGTAGCTGGAACGGCACGAGCGATTACGGCGACAGCATCGTGAAACTGGGACCACCGACCAATAACACTTTTGCGGTGCTCGACTACTTCACTCCCTACAATCAAGGCAGCTTGGATTATGACGACGTGGATGTCGCCTCAGGGGGTCTCGTCTTACTACCCGCCCTGCCCTCCGGCCGGCAGTTGCTGGCGCAACAGGGCAAGCAAGGAACGATCTATCTGCTCGACACCAATAATCTCGGCAAGTATTGCCTCAAATTGACGCCGGCCTGCAGCAATAGCGATCCGCAAATCGTGCAGGAGATCATGGGAGCGAGCAGCGGGATCTGGGGATCGCCCGCCTACTGGAACGGTAATCTCTATTGGACGGGAACCAATGATTATATCCAGGCATTCTCGTTCAATGCCAATAACAGCGGCCTGATCTCCACGACCCCGACTTCCCGAAGCGCGCAGATTTTCGCCTTCTCCGCGCCGACACCTGCCGTATCTGCGAATGGCAATACGAACGGCATTCTCTGGGCACTCGATGGGAGTGCGGACGATTCGACCTGCGACGGGGATAGCGACAATTGCCTCGGATTATTTGCCTACGATGCGACCAATTTGACCCACCTGCTCTACAGCAGCAGCCAAGCGGCGAACAATCGCGACTCGCCGGGCACCGCCGTCAAATTCGAAACGCCCATCATCGCCAACGGCAAAGTCTACGTCGGAACGCAAAGTGCGGTGACCGCGTACGGATTATTGGCAACGATACCAACTGCTGCAAGCCCGGTCATGAGCCCTCCGCCCGGATCGTACACCTCGGCCCAATCGGTCACTCTCACGGACAGCACGCCAGGCGCCGTCATTTATTACACGACGGACGGCACCACACCGACGACGAGTTCCGCCAAGTACAGCGTGGGCACGGCCGTGCAGATCAGCTCGACGCAGACCCTGCAGGCGATTGCAGCAGCGAGCGGCTACAGCAATAGCGGCGTGACCAGCGGTGTTTACACGATCAGCTCGCAGGGCGGAACGTCGGTGAGCGTGAATCTTTCGGCGGTCGACAACGTGGCCGGCATCGTCAATACAGGCTCGCCCGTCACTGCCGGCGGACTGGACACTCGCGGATACGCCTATGCCGCGGCGTTGCTCGGCAACTCCGTTACTTGGGCAGGCTCGACGTTCACAATCGGGGCGGCGGGAGGGGATGATGCCGCCAGCAGTACCACGATTACACTGCCGGCGGGAAATGATTCCGCCGTGAATCTGCTCGCCACCGGCGTTAATGGAAATCAAACGAATCAAACGTTCGTCGTGACCTATACGGATGGCACGAGCACGAGCTTTACGCAAAGTTTGAGCGACTGGCACACGCCCCAGGGCTACTCAGGCGAATCCGTGGCGTTGACCATGCCCTACCGGATCACCTCCTCCGGAGCGACCGACAACCGAACGTTCTATTTGTACGGCTACTCCTTTGCCATCAACAGCACGAAGACCGTCAAGAGCATCCGCTTGCCGAGCAATCGCAACGTGGTCGTGCTCGCCGTCGATGTCACGCCGGCGACCGCAGGCCCCGCTCCTGCAGCGAGCCCAAGCTTCAGCCCGCCTCCCGGAGCGTACGCCTCGGCACAATCGGTGACTCTGTCGGACGGCACCCCGGGGGCCGTCATGTACTACACGACGAACGGCACGACACCGACGACGAGCTCGGCGAAATATAACGTCGGTACGCCCGTGCAGATCGGCTCGACCACGACCCTGCAGGCGATTGCCGTAGCGAGCGGCTATTCGAATAGCGCGGTGACCGGCGGCACTTACGCGATCTCGGTACAAAGTGGGACCGCGGTCAGCGTCAATCTGTCGTCCGCCGACAACGTGGTCGGCATTGCCAAAACCGGCTCGCCGATTCCGGCGGGCGGGCTGGATACGCGCAGCTATGCCTACTCCGCCACATTGCTGGGAACTTCTGTTGTCTGGAGCGGCTCGACCTTCAACTTAGGTACAGCGGATGCCTACGATGCGGTGAGCAGTACGCTTGTTGCGCTGCCTGCCGGAAATTACTCCACGGTGAGCCTGCTGGCCACCGGCGTGGACGGTGATCAAACCAATCAAGCGTTCGTCGTGACCTATACGGATGGCTCCAGCACAAGTTTCACGCAAAGCTTGAGCGATTGGTACGAGCCGGCGAGCTATGCGGGCGAATCCCAAGCCATGACCATGGCCTATCGGGTCACCGCCTCTGGAGCCACCGAAAATGGCCCTTTCTACTTGTACGGTTACTCCTTCGCCATCAACAACTCCAAGACGCTCAAGAGCATCCGCCTGCCGAGCAATCGCGATGTGGTGGTGCTGGCGATCGATGTGACTCCTTAAGCTACGATAAGCTTTCCAGGATTAGGACGGTGATGAACCCTTAGTCGAGTGTCTTCGGCAGAATGAGAGCACTACTCAGCGCGGCAGTTACCCTGATCCTTTGCGGATGCGCCAAGGCGCCACCGGCTCTCGACAGCGCCTCGACGGAAGCCGATGCAAGTGGTCATGGAGTTGCCACCCTGTCATGGACCGCCCCAACGCGCAATTCCGACGCATCGAAGATCACCGATCTGGCCGGCTACTACATCTATTACGGTACCAGTCCGCACCACTTGACCCAGAGCATCCGGGTGAGCAATCCCGCGACGACGACCTACAGCGTCGGTAATTTGAGATCCGGGACCACCTATTACTTCAGCGTCGTCGCAGTTACCGCTACGGGGATCAAAGGCGGTGAGTCATTCACGGTGTCCAAGGCGATCCCCTAATCAATCCCGAGGGGCTGCCCGGTAATGCTTTCCCACGGGCGGCGCATCGTGCGTGTGGTCATTGAATCGTCGCGCTGGCTACGCTCGAGAACGGGCTTTCCACACTCGCCGTGTTTATCGAGGCAATTTCGAAATACCAGGTGCCCGGCGTCAGATTTTGAATCTCTGCGCTGGTCGAATTGGGGGAGCCCACGGATATCTGCGAGGTCAACGACCCGGCGTTGCTCCCGTAGCGGATGACATAGCCGGCCAAATTCGTCAGCGGCGAGCCATTGGTATTCACGCTCGGTTTCACCCAACTGAGGGTCGCACTCGCAGGCGGCGTGGCGACCGGCGCTTCGACGGCGATATTGAATGCTGGCAGGGCCGCGTTCTGCGAGCCATTCGACACGCTGACAACGATATTGGCATCGGTAACGGCGCTCCCCGTCGGCGTGCCCGACAAGGTTCCCGTCGCCGCGCTGAACTGCGCCCAGGAAGGCCGATTCGCTACGGCGTAGGTCAAGGAGGCGCCGCCGGATGCCACGACGGTGGGGGTGAAACTGTAAAATTTCCCGATCAACGCGGTGTCCGCAGGCGTCCCTGAAATGGCGAGGGTGGGAGAAGTCGGTGGTGGCGGAGTCGCTCCCGAAGGTCCGACGCTGAACGTGGAACCATCCCAGGTGACTGAGCCCCCGAGCAGCGTCGCAGAGTACGCGTACCCTTCCCCATCCAGGCCCCCGTTGGTCACCGAGGAGTTGTTGCTCGCCACGCCGACGACGTTATCTGCGGCAGCCAGATTGACATGGACAGCCGCCGCATTGGCCGCCGATGTCGGCGCGGCGCTCGCGGCGGTGGTACTGACCGCCAGCACCACCACATTGCGATTATTCGGCAACGTGATGCTCTTGATGGTTTTCGCGCCGCTGACCGCGAAGGAATACCCGTACAGATAAAAAGGCCCGATGTCGGTCACGCCGGAAGGGGCAATCCGGTAGGCCATATCCGATGCTTTGGATTCTCCGGCAAAATTTTGCGGCGTGTACCAGTCGCTCAAGCTTTGCGTAAAGCTTTTCGTGGTGCCGTCCGAATACGTCACGACGAAAGTCTGATCGGGCTGATTGCCGTTGACGGCGGTTGCCAACAGATTCACCGCCGAAACGTAGCCCGAGGGCAATGCAATGGTGGTCCTGCTCGCGGCATCAGACGACCCCGAAGCGCCGAACGTGAATGTTGAACCGGCCCAGGTGACCGAGCTGCCGATTAAGTTGGCGCAGTAGGCAAATCCACGTTCATCCAAACCGCCGTTGATGACGGCCTTACCGTAGTTGGCAATGCCCGCCACATTTTGCGCCGTTGAAAGCTTTACATTCACCGATGCCCCGCGACTGCCAGACTTCGCACCGAGGTCGACGCTCAGCACCACGACATTGCGATTCTGCGGCAAGGTCAGGCTCTTCACCGTCTTCGCATTATTGATCGCAAAGGAATAGCCGTAGAGGTAGAAAGGCCCGCTCTGCGTTGCGCCCGTTGCGGTAAGGCGGTAGGGCATCTGTGACGCCTGCGATTCTCCGGCATAGTTCTGCGGGGTATGCCAATCGCTCAGACTTTGCGTAAAACTCGTGGCAGTCCCATCCGTATAACTCACGACAAACTTCTGATTGGGTTGATTCCCGTCAACACCAGTCGCCAACAGACTCACCGTAGAGAAATTGCCGGCCGGCAGCGCAATGGTCTTGCTGGTCACGGCGTCGGTGGTCCCCGCAACAGCGGAGACACAAGAGATCATCGCCAACACGGCGGCTATCAGCGAAGCGATCATGGTGTTGATTCGTGTCATTTAGCCCCTCCAAACATGCTGTCTTCGCAGCGAGCCGTGACATCGGCGTCTGCTGAACGAAAATAATCGAGCGGCGATTTAAACGGCCTTCACCGCACGATGCAATTGTCGCGACAGGCCGACAGAGGGCTATTGGGCGAGCAATGACATTGAAGCGCGATGTGGTTTTATCGCGTTTTCATGCAGAAAAAAGCGTTTTTGAGCGATCGCGGAAGATTGGCGCGCGTGTCCATTTGCCGCGAATGATCTGCAAATACAGACTTGGCGCGAATGCGCTGCTGAGCTTCGGCAAATTCCCGACACACGAAGTGATCGCGCTCGCTCGCTCCCCAAAAATATTTGCGATCAAATATTCACAAAACAATATGAATCCAAAATGGCAGCGATGCCGAGTGAGCGACCCTTTCACGCGTGCTTCACCCCGCAGCGTTATCGCTCGAAGCGAAACCTGTTGAGCCGCTCAATGGCGTCGACGAGGACCGACGCCGCCAACGACAGGGACCCGAGGGTGTCGCACATTTCAGACGAATTACCTCCGAGTGAAGGTTTGGATTGATCCGCCGGGCCGAATAGGGACAAAGGCCCGAGCAGGACTCTGCGTGTACCTCCGAACACTCGGGTGACATCACTTAATTCTTATAAATCATGGCTTAGATGTGCTTATCGAAAATGAGGGTCAAGAACGGACACGCTCGCCCTGTCCAAGTCACGGCGGATCACATCACGAGGCGCTCCCGCATCAAAAAAAAACCTTGCATAAATGCATCAAAACTGAAAACGTGCGCAGTAGTGTCGCGATCTGAAGACTCTAGAAAAATAGACATTTTGGTTGACATAATGTGACTTGGGGGGCGTTGGCAGGGGCGCACGGAGACGAACTGATTCTCTCTGTCGTGCCTCAAATGCAACAACAGTCAACGCTTGGGAGGGGAACGATGGCCGAGGTTCCAGGAAGTTCCGGCAGCCTCACGCCCGATGACTTAGGGGTGTCGCTGGACGCGGGCGCCGCTGTCCGCGCTCGCGCAACCCCTCTGCCCTCTGCAAATGCAGCGCACCACAAGTCGGTTCGGTTCGGTACGCACGAGCCGGCGCTGCTGACGCTGACGCGACGCTGCATCCTGCCATTCGTGGTCGTGTTGATCTTCGCCAGTTGCGTGCTGATCGCGGGTGAGCCTTTGTCGGTGCAGTTTTGGGCAGTGGCGCTCATCGCCTTTCTGGTGTCCGCGCTCATTCTGAGTCCCCCGCTCGGCTACGAGCCGGACAGCGCAGCCGCCTACATCAGCCGCCCCGCATCACGGATGCTGCTCGAGTGGTTTTGCGTCGCCATGGTGATGCTGTTCATATCCATGGCATTCGCGCTCGCGCATCCGTACCCGCGGGTGATCCTCACTTGGCTCCTGGTAACCCCGCTCGCCCTATTGCTGGCCGATTCACTCAGTGCCCAGCTTGCGCAGCGTCTCGCGGGCGGCCGCTCGGCCGCACAGCGCTACGTCATCATCGGCGCCAACGAGGTGGGAATCGAGCTCGCGCGCCGAATCAAGCAAAGTCAAAGCGGCGGGAAGTTCTTTGGATTCCTGGATTTTCGCAGCGCCAGCCGGTTACCCGACGGCGCCCACAAGCCGGTCGCGGCCAACTGCTCGACCCGTGACTTGGCGGACTTCGTCCGCCAACATTCCATCACCCGGGTGTACCTCGCTTTGCCGATCTCCACCACGCCCCGGATTGATGAGCTCATCAAGGAGTTGCGCGATACCACCGCCTCGGTCTACTTCGCGCCGAACATCTTCGCCTTCGATCTCATGCAGGCGCGGTGTGTGGACATCAGCGGGATGCCGGTGCTCTCGATCTGTGATTCGCCATTTCACGGCACGAGCGCCATCTGGAAACGGACATTCGATGTTGTCCTGGCACTGATTGTGCTGCTACTCGGCTGGCCCGCCTTCGTGATTCTTGGATTGGCCATCAAGCTCACGTCCCCCGGACCCGTCCTGTTCAAGCAGCGCCGATATGGCTTGAACGGCGAGGAGATCCTGATTTATAAGTTTCGAACCATGACGGTGTGCGAGGACGGCGCGATCGTGACTCAGGCCGTTGAACGCGATCACCGCGTGACTTGGTTGGGCGGCTTCCTGCGCCGAAGCTCCTTCGACGAGCTGCCGCAGATCTTGAATGTGCTCGAGGGCAAGATGAGCTTCGTCGGCCCGCGCCCGCATGCCGTCGCTCACAACGAGGAATATCGCAAGCTGATCAGCGGCTACATGGTTCGGCACAAAGTCCGGCCCGGCATCACCGGCTGGGCGCAGGTGAACGGATTTCGCGGCGAAACGCGCACCGTCGAGAAGATGCAGCGGCGCGTGCAATACGACCTCGAGTACCTGAAGAATTGGTCGCTCGGTCTCGACCTAAAGATCGTGCTAAAAACAGCGCTGATCGTGCTGAAGGATAAAAACGCGTACTGATCTAGTGGATTCCCCCTGCAGCGGCGACTTAAAAAATAAATAGCCGCGATCGCGTACCAGGCGATCGCGCACGAGGATTGAACTCGCTCAAACAACAGGTTGCGCTACCTATCTGCTGTGCCCTGTCTTGAATTGTCGCGTGTGATGTTAGCGATCAGCGACAGCTTGGCAGCAGTTGCAAATCGAATAACTATTGATCTCACCTCGTTATGACGGCCGCGACGTCGTTATGACAAGTAGCGATTGAAGCGACCTCGCGACGCGAGTCAGCCAAGGGAGATGATGCGGATGAGTTCAGAAGGCTGCGGCCACCGGTTTGCGCGCATGACCGCTTTGCGGATGTTCGCGTATGCAAGTTGCACCGGCGCGGCGGCTCGACGGATCGCCCGACGTGCTGTGGGGTGGCTCCTGGTCGGCGCGGTCTTCGCCACGTTGGCGGCTTGCGAGGGCGACAGCCTGACGCCTCAGGGAAGCGGTACGCCGACCTCCGCCGGCACCACGGACGTCAAGCCGTCCGTCTCGTTGCAGCCCAGCGCTACCAGCATCAAGTCCGGCCAGGCGATCACCCTGACCTGGAATGCGAGCGACGCTCAGACCTGTACCGCCTCGGGCGGATGGAGCGGCACGCAGCCGACCAGCGGCTCACTTTCCACCCCGCCGCTGTCATCGACCACGAGCTACACCCTCACCTGCACCGGCAGCGGCGGCTCCACCACGCAGTCGCGCCAAGTGACCGTGACCCCGTATGCAGCCCCCTCGATCACCTTGAGCGCCTCGCCGACGACCGTCAGCAGTTCGGGTACTTCGACTCTGCAATGGAGCGCCCTCAATGCCACGCAATGCGTGGCGACCGGCGGCTGGCACGGCGACATTGCGGTCAGCGGCACGTGGGCGACCGGGCAACTGTCGAACGACACGGAATTTGAAATCACTTGCACCGGTCCGGGCGGTTCTTCGTCGCAGTCGACCACCGTGACCGTCACCTCGGTTGCGCCCGAAGTGACCCTGCAGTCGAATCCGAGCACCGTTCAAGCCGGGGGCACCTCCACGCTATCGTGGACCAGCCAAAACGCCGCTTCGTGCACCGCCTCCGGCAATTGGGCGGGAAGTAGGAGCGTCAGCGGCTCGCAGAGCACGGGCGCTGTAAAGGCCAACTCGACCTATACCCTGACCTGCATCGGCATCGGCGGGCAAGCATCGCAGTCGACCACGGTGACCGTGGCTTCTGCCGCGCCCAGCATCGCCCTGAGCGCCGCGCCCAGCACGGTCAGCAAAGGCGGTCTGGCGACGCTGAGCTGGAGCGCGACTCACGCCACCGCCTGCACCGCATCGGGCGCCTGGTCGGGCAGCAGACCGACCAGCGGTTCGCAATCGACGGGGACTCTCGATGCCAACGCGACGTACACCCTGACCTGCAGCGGTGCCGGCGGCAGCGCCTCGCAATCTGCGACGGTGTCGGTCAAGTCCCCAACCCCGACCGTCACCTTAAGCGTTGGGCCGAGCGCCGTGGCGAACGGCGCCAGCGCCACCTTGACGTGGACCTCGGCGAATGCCACCGCCTGCAGCGCATCGGGTGGGTGGTCCGGCGCCAAAGCCACCTCAGGTTCGCAATCGACCGGTCCGCTGTCGGCCACGGCGAGCTACACCTTGACGTGCACGGGGCCCGGGGGCAGCGCCGCACAATCTGCGAGCGTCTCGGTCAAAACGACGCCACCCACCGTTCAGCTGAGTGCATCGCCCAGCAGTGTCGCGAGTGGCTCTGGATCGATGCTATCGTGGACCTCGGCGAATGCAACGTTCTGTACCGCCTCGGGCGCTTGGTCCGGCAGCAAACCCTTGGCAGGAACCCAGCCGACGGGAACCTTGTCGGCCAGCGCGAACTACACGCTGACCTGCACGGGCGCTGGCGGCAGCGCTGTCCAGTCCACCACGGTCACGGTGAGCCCCAAGCCTTCGGCGACCGTGACGCTGAGCGCGAGCCCCAGCACGGTGCTGAGCGGCTCCGCGGCGACGCTGACCTGGTCCTCGACCAACGCCACCGCTTGTACCGCCTCCGGTGCCTGGTCGGGCGGTAAGGCCTTGAGCGGAACCCAATCCACCGGGACGCTCACCGCGAACGCCTCGTATACCCTGACCTGTAGCGCGCCGGGCGGAAACGCCAGCCAGTCGACGACGGTCTCGGTCACCCAGCCGACGCCGACCGTTTCCTTGTCGGCTAGCCCGAGTACCGTCAATAGCGGCAGCGGATCGACCCTCACCTGGTCCTCAACGCATGCAACCGCCTGCACGGCATTCGGATCATGGTCCGGCAGCAAGGCCACCAGCGGCGCGCAGGCCACCGGGGCGCTCGCCGCCAATGCCACCTATGGACTGACCTGCACCGGCGCCGGCGGCAGCGCCACCCAAGCCGCCACGGTCTCCGTCACCGCATCGACCCCCGCTCCCACCATCAGCCTGGTTGCGGCGCCGAGCACGATTGCGAGCGGTGCCAGCGCGACCGTGACCTGGTCGAGCACCCATGCCACGGCGTGTACGGCCTCCGGCGCTTGGTCCGGCAGCCAGGCGACCAGCGGCTCCATCTCCACGGGCGCGCTCAAAGCGAACGCCACCTACACGTTGAGCTGCTCCGGTGCGGGCGGCAGCGCCGTGCAGTCCGCGACCGTCACCGTGACGTCGCCGACGCCGACCCTGACTCTCAGCGCGAGCCCGAGCACGCTCACCAGCGGCAGTGCGGCGACGCTCACCTGGTTCTCGACCAATGCCAGCTCGTGCGCGGCCTCCGGGGCCTGGTCAGGCAGCGAACCGGTCAGCGGCTCCGTGTCGACCGGCGCGCTCAAGGCGAACGCCACCTACGGGCTGACCTGTACCGGCAGCGGCGGCAACGCATCGCAATCGGCCACGATCACGGTAAATTCGCCAGCGCCGACCGTCACGTTATCGGCCAATCCGACCACCGTGGCGAATGGCGCGGCCTCGACCCTTAATTGGTCATCCACCAACGCAACGTCCTGCTCCGCCACCGGCGGTTGGGGCGGCTCCGAAGCGACCAGCGGTACCCAAAGCACGGGTAATCTGACCTCGGCGACCAAATTCACGTTGACCTGCACCGGAGCCGGCGGCTCCGCCTCTCAATCCACCACAGTCTCGGTATCGGCCCTGCCGCCCCGCATCAGCTTCAATGCGAACCCGACGAGCGTCGCGAGCGGTGCCAAGTCGACACTGACCTGGTCCTCGACCAATGCCACCGCCTGCTCGGCGTCGGGCGGCTGGTCGGGAACGCTCGCCACCAGCGGCTCCTCCTCGACCGCGGCGCTGACAGCCGCGACGACCTACACCCTCACCTGCACCGGCACGGGCGGCTCGGCCAGCGAGAACGTCACAGTGGCCGTCACTCCGCCCACCAACGGCAGTGCCAGCCTCAGCTGGGCCCCGCCCACGCAGGACACGAATGGATCACCCCTGACGACGCTTACGGGCTATACGGTTTACTACGGCACCTCCCAGGGCTCATTGGCCCAATCGGTGACGGTGAGCGGAGCCTCGACGACCAGCTATACGCTCACCGGCCTGACCACGGGGACGTGGTATTTCGCGGTCGCGGCGGATGCCTCCGACGGCACGCAAAGCGCCATGAGCAATATTGGGTCGAAAACGTTCTGAGGGCGTGATCTAGCCATACCTAGATTCTCTATCTTTTCTCGAGCGCTCGGTCCCCAACGCAGGGTTCTCGCGTTTTGAATGGTGGCGCGGCGCAACTGTTGCTTGGACTCACTATCCCTCGCTTGCATGGGCGAGCCCGCCCGCTATCTGGGGTGAACGCGCAGATATGGTGGATCGTCACCTAGACGCGGCGTGCTAGAGTCCCCGGGGATCTCGGACGCAGACAACGCCATGGAATGATGCCCGGTGAGCCGATGCGGGCCTCTCCTGCGTCGTGATTGGCGGTAAGCACCCCGTTCAGGTAAAGCGTGAAATCCGAGGGGCTGCGACTATTAAGGTCGGTGGGGTCCATGCATAACTGGGGCGATCGACCATGAGTGGCTGAAAGAACACTGCGATTATGACCGGGTCAACCGTAGATCCCAGGGCCTGATCGGCGTCCAGGTTCATGTCGGACCGCCGATGAAGATCGAGTATCGCCAGATACTGCCGAAGGCGCTCGGTTAACACTTCGTGCTGGTGATCTCAACCGGTTGGGAGTCAAGATTTGACGGCAATTCTCCGAACTACGCACGATCTCGCTAGAGTCGTCTGGATCAGGGCGTTTGAATTGATTTCGGTTGGCCTGCTCATCTGGCCGCTCTCGAACGGGACTCCTGCCGCCACCTCCTCCAACGCACGATCCGCGATGGGAATCAATCTCGCGGCTGTCAACTATTTCGCGAGCGAACAGCCATTCATTAATGGCTTCTTGGAGTCGCAGCAGTGGATAACTCACTCAGATGCGACCTGGGATACCAAGGAAGAACAATACATTCACCTCGACGCGAACGGATGGCCCATCACGCTTACGAGCCTTCACGAGCCCTCCCCGCAAAGATTCAACTCGGTGGGGGTGATTTTTCTTCAAGGTATGCCTAGCACACCCAACGGTATCTATCCGGGTGGCCAGTACGTTGTGCTGTACGACGGGCAAGGAACTTTGGCCTATGGATTTGACGCCACTCTGGTAAGCCGCTCACCCGGCCGAGACGTGATCAACGTGGTTCCCAGCAACAATGGTATCGATCTGCGCATTGTCGAAACGGATCCCCACCATCACGGGAACTACTTGCGTAACATTCGGTTCGTAACGGCAGCCAATGAGTCTGCAGCGAAGGCGGGGCAACTGTTCAACCCGGCTTTTCTGAAGCTCCTTCAAAATTTTCGCGCGCTGCGATTCATGGATTGGTTTCGAACCAACGAAACCACACTCTCCTCCTGGTCCGAACGCCCAATCCCTACGTACGCTTTTTTCGGCACGCCCAAGGGAGTTCCAATCGAGATTGCAGTGCAGCTCGCCAACGCGGTTTCCGCCGACGCGTGGATGAATGTCCCGGTGACGGCTAATGACGAATACATCACCCAGATGGCCATGCTCGTGCACAATCAGCTAGGCAAGAGCCAAAAGGTTTATGTGGAGCTGAGCAATGAAGTGTGGAATTCCTCCTTCCCCCAATATAAGTACGCAGTGACCCAGGGCCAAGCTTTGTGGCCGAACCAGCCGTCGGGCGATACCGGATTCGAATATAACCGCGAATGGTTCGGAATGCGCACGGCGCAAATGTGCGATATATGGAGATCGGTTTGGGGGCTCGATCTTAGGCTCGTCTGTGTGCTCGGCGCGCAGGCAGCCTGGAGCTTCTCGGCAACCGAAGCATTGAGATGCCCGTATTGGACTCAAGGCGCACCATGTTCCGGGCACGCAATCAACGCAGTCGCTATCGCTCCTTACATGGGCGGCGAAGTGCCTTCGGCTTGGACTTCCCAAGCGGACGGAGGCCTCGCAAATTTATTTCAATCTTTATACTTGCAAAACGACCCGGCAGGTTACGACGGATCCTATCTTTCGCGCCTATGGAGAAAGTGGTCTCGGACTCCAACGACAATTCCCCCGGGAGGGTTCATTGCTGAGGACGCCTCATGGGAACGGGACTTCGTCGGGGTTCTCGCCCCCTACAAGCTCCCGCTATTGGCATACGAGGGTGGACAGAACTTCGCGAATGGATCGACCGACGCGCTCAATGCTCTCTACATCGCGGCCAACCGAGATCCGAGAATGGGCGAGGCGTATGCACGCTATCTTCAGCAATGGAAAGCTGCAGGGGGACAACTCTTCATGTACTTCGAGGATATCGGAGTGGAGAGCAAGTACGGCTCCTGGGGCGCCCTCGAATCGATCATGCAAACGACCACTCCGCTCCACAGCGCTCCGCCGAAGTGGCAAGCCATCCAGAATTTTCTCTCGGAAAACCCCTGTTGGTGGCCGAGTTGTTCGAGCGCGATCATCCAGTGAATCCGCGGCTGTCCTTGGCTCGAATGCGCTGTAAGCTATGTTCTCGAAGGGAGACCAACTTGAAGCCTCCGGAGCTCACAATGGCGTTCAACTGGTCAGCGCGCTCGCGTTCATAGGGTCTGGTCATGTCGTCCCTGGCCTGCGATTTGAAAAAGGTAGGAGGCGACAACTATCGGTTCGAACTTCGGGGCGCTGGCCACAGCGAGCGGCTGGTGGAGATGAGGAGAATGAAACCGTGAAACAATCTCTGCTGGGTAGCCCGTTTGGCCGGATGGCTCTATCGGTGCGCGATAAAATTCAATTGGTACGTGAGGCATGGAGTCACCCTGAAAGGGTTGGCACCAGTGCGAACGATCATCTTGCTACCTATCTTATCACCAGGTTGTGCAGGCCTAACGCTTACTTTATTGATGTCGGGGCCCACATCGGCTCGATCATTTCCGAGGTTGTACACCGCGATCGGTCGATAAAAATCGTCGCTGTCGAAGCCATACCCGAAAAGGCTGAACGGCTACGCCGGAAATTTCCCGATGTGGAGACGCATGCCTGCGCCGTAGGTGAAAGCGCCGGCAATGCCACATTTTTCATCGATATGGAACAATCTGGCTACAGTTCTCTGGGAACGCCAAAGCGAGTCGATCAAAGATCGATACGCGAGATCAACGTGCGGCTGGAAAAGCTTGACGCGCTCGTGCCCGCGCACCATGTTGATGCAATCAAAATTGACGTCGAGGGCGCCGAGCTTGGTGTACTCAGAGGAGCGACAGCACTTCTCGCGCGATGCCGCCCGCTTATTATGTTCGAGAGCGGTGCGCCGGTGCAGGACGGGCTTGGATACAGCAAGGAAGCCATGTACGAGTTCCTGTCCACTCATGACTTCTCGATAGTTGTGCCCAATCGTGTAGCGCACAACGATGACGGGCTTGACTTGCAGGGTTTCGTCGAGAGCCATTTGTACCCGCGCAGGACGACCAATTACTTCGCTATCCCCAAGGAACGGCGGCTCGAGTGCCGGGATTTGGCGCGTCGCATACTAGGCGTTCGGCCTGAAATTTGAAAAGGTTGCAAGCGGCACCTATCCTTGCGCAGGGTAGCGAAACGAACTGTGGCCTCAGGGTCTGGAAGGACACTCAATTTCGGAGCGCTCGATGGCCTCGATGCGAATGGGGACTACGGCAAGGTGGATGCTGTTAGCGTTTACGGTCGCAGCACTTCTTGC
>Ga0187847_10000828_pt1 | contig 30909 bp, 32 predicted proteins | sample June2016WEW_4_10_FD_132458 | JGI IMG/M metagenome (GOLD analysis project Ga0187847, IMG submission 132458) | Peatland microbial communities from SPRUCE experiment site at the Marcell Experimental Forest, Minnesota, USA - June2016WEW_4_10 | ecosystem: Environmental > Terrestrial > Soil >...
CATCGCGAAACTCCTTTTCGTGTGCTTGGCGGCTCACGTTCTGGAGTTTCTGCGATGGACTCCTGTATCTGTCAAACTTTTGCTGCCTCCCCGGCAGAGCCGGGGGGTCTCCCTTCGTACTAGTCCTGCTCGAATTCGAAATTGAGAGCACTTTGCCTAGGCTGGTCGACACCGACCATGGCAACCTCAGTCTGCCTGCCCGATCGACGTCAGTTCTGGAGCTTCAGCGCCAGCCTCAGCCTCAGGAATTTCTCTGGAGAAGTCAGCAAGCCAAGGAAAAGCGATGTTGATATAACGTTCATAATAATGTACATTAAGACTATTAGAGACCATTATTGTGGACATTAAATATGAGGACCAGCCGATCATCTGTCGTAATGCCACTCCCCGTACGGCATGCCCTGCGCAAGCTTGGCCGCGACATCCGTGACGCCCGGCGTCGGCGGCGTATCCCGGCGGCAATCGCGGCGGAGCGCGCCTCGATCAGCCGTACGACCCTCGTCAAGATTGAAAAGGGCGATCCCGGCGTGGCAATCGGGATTTACGCCACGGTCCTCTTTGTGCTGGGTCTGGCGGACCGACTGGGCGATCTCGGCGCGCTAAAGAACGATCCCGTGGGCCTGCAGCTCGAAGAAGAAAACCTGCCACAACGCATTCGCGTGGCGCGCAAACCAAAACGCACGAAAGACAAGTGATGGACAGAGAAACTCTCGTATACGTGGATCTCGACGGCGTCCCGCACCTGATGGGTCGTCTGTGGGCCCGCACGCGCAAGAACAAGGAAAGCGCCACCTTCGAATACGATAAGACATGGCTGGAAAATCCCGCGCGATTCTCTCTGGAGCCAGCCCTGCAGGTTGCTCCTGGCCCGTTTCACACGCCGGCAGACACGCCCATGTTCGGCGCCATCGGCGACTCCGCGCCTGACCGTTGGGGGCGGGCGCTCATGCGCCGCATGGAACGCAGGCGCGCAGAGCGCGAGGGCGGGGCGCCGCGCGCTCTCCAAGAAATCGATTTCCTGCTGCTGGTGGACGACGAGGCCCGTCTGGGAGCGCTACGCTTTGCGGAAAAAGAAGGCGGACCCTTCCTGCGGGAGGAAGGCGGCAAGCGAATCCCCCCGCTGATCGAGCTCCCGAAACTGCTTTCCGCGGCCGAACATGTGATGGAAGAGAAAGACACCGAGGAGGAACTGCGCATGCTGTTCGCGCCCGGCTCCTCTCTTGGAGGCGCGAGGCCCAAGGCTTCCGTCAGGGAAAAGGACGGCCATCTTGCCATCGCAAAATTCCCACGCAAAGACGATGAAATCAACACGGTGGTCTGGGAGGCGGTCGCGCTGTCCCTCGCGCAGAAATCCGGCATCCCCGTTCCCAAATCACGTGTCGAAGCCATCGCGGGCAAGCCTGTCCTCCTCCTGCGACGCTTCGACCGCGACGGCGAACGGCGTGTCCCGTTCCTCTCCGCGACGAGCATGCTCGGATCGAAGGACAGAGAAACTCGAAGCTATCTGGAAATTGTTGACGCGCTGCGCCAGCATGGCGCCGCGCCGCGAGCCGACATGGGAGCGCTGTGGCGGCGCTTGGTTTTCAACATACTGATCTCCAACACCGACGACCACCTGCGCAATCACGGCTTTCTGTACGAAGGCCAGGCGGGCTGGCGGCTGTCGCCCGCTTACGACCTCAACCCGGTGCCGACCGACATCAAGCCGCGCATCCTTAGCACTGCAATCAATGAGGATGACAATACGGCCTCGCTGGCACTGGCGCTGGAGGTGGCGGGGTATTTCGATCTGGACAACGGCCAAGCGCTCTACATAGCAAAACAGGTCGGCAAGGCTGTATCGAAGTGGAGCAGAGAAGCCGCGCGCCACGGCCTGACGAAAAGCGAGATCGACCGCATGTCGTCGGCATTTGAGCATGATGATCTGAAAGCGGCACTCACAGCGAGGCAAGTAGAAAGAGCAGCACAATGAAAATCTCGGAAAGAACTGTCAAGCGGCTCGGAGAAATCATCAAGGGTGACAAGGGGATATCGCCCTACCGGGGAGGGCCAAAACTTGTCAGCTTCTTCAAACAAAACCAAAACCTACTACCGTGACGGCTGGCGACTCCTCAAAACGACAACCCTCCTTAATATGTGATTGGATCAGATCACCAGGGACGTTATCGAAACATTGAGGTTCTCGGGCGCGTCCTCAAATGCCAATTGCGCGCTGAGAACGTTAAGAAGGATGCTGCACAAGGCGGAGGAGTGGACACTAATTCGCCAGGCTCCGAAACTCAACCTGATGAAGGAATACGGACGTTCACTCAGGCTTGACGATGAAGCGGAAAAGAAATTGTTGGCCGGCGCCTCCTGCAATTGGCGGAAACGCAGCCATCAACTTTTCCGAGACATCATCATTTTGATGCGCGATATCGGCATGCGGAACGAAAGAGAGCTCTACCGGATGCGCATCGAGAACCTGGATTGGGAAACCCGCGGGATCTTCGTGCCGGACAGTAAGACCGAAGTTTTATGTAGTGTCCATTAGTAATGGACATGTAATAATAGTGGACACCATGGAGTCCAAACCGAACATGCTGCCGTTTCTCGAACAGTTGCGGGCTCTTCCTTTCGTCACGGATCTCGACTTCTCCGCCGAAGGTCGCCGTAATGGCCTGGAAGCCGACGGCATCCTCAAGATCCGTGCCCCTAAAGGCACATACCGCTTCCTCGTCGAACAGAAGAGGTCTTATCTCGACCGGGGATTATTGAATGCACTGATCGCTCAGGCAAAGCTTTACGCGACCAAAGATCGCGAACCCCTTCTTTTGTTCGCGCGCTACATTCCCGGCCCCTCCGCCGAACGGCTCATGCAATCGGGCATCAATTTCGTTGACCAGGCGGGCAACATGCACCTGGTTCTCGGCCGCAACTATGAACGCACGGTCGTCGGGACGAAACAAACTGTGGCTGGGACGAAAGAACCGCGTATCAGCCCAGCTATCTCGCAACTGCTGTTCGCTTTCGCTACTGCGAAAAATGCCGGAAGCTGGTCCACACGTAAACTCGCCGAATATGCAGGAATCAGCAAGAGCAACGTCGCCAAGGTAGAGCAGCAACTGGTTGCCCAAGGAGTCCTCATCGAGTCAAAGGAAGATTTTCGCCTGCGCGATCAGTCGAAATTGCCGGAAGAACTGTTGCGGGGATACGAGCTCGCGCTGCGCCCGAAGCTGATACTTGGCCGTTTTCGCTCGCCTGCCAGCGAAATCGAGGAAATCCTGGCCGCCATCCGGGAGTCGCTCGCCAAAGACTCAATCCGATGGTCGATAACCGGCGGTCCCGCTGCATACCTGCTGCAGAAGTTCTATCGCGGACTCGAGTTGCCGATCTTCATCGAGTCCCTCAGCGATCAACTTCGACGGCGCTTGCGGATCATTCCTGACAAATCCGGGCCGCTCATCTTCCTGCATTCCTTCGGCAGCATACCCTTTTGGCGGGAGTCTGGATCATTTCCCATTGCGCATCCCTGGCTCATCTATTCCGAGTTAATGTATTCTTCCGATCCCCGAGCGCATGAAGCTGCGGAAGAAATCAAACGCGAGTATCTGTTTGAGTGATGCCGGAACTCACGGTGGCCCAAATCGCTGATCTCGGTGCGCTGCGCGACCATTGCACTGCGCTCGGAGCAGACCTTGTCATTATCGGTGCCATCGCTTACCAGGTGCATTTCCCCGGTGAACTCCGCCATACAGGAGACATCGACTTTGCCGTGGCATTGGATCTCAATGAGTTTGCGGAACTGGAGCGGAGACTTCAAGCGGACGGATGGATTCGATTTGTAAACCGGGAACACCGCTGGCGCAGCGCTCAGGGAACGATCATGGATCTGCTTCCTGCCGGGCCGATGCTGCGCGAAGCGAAGCAATTGACCTGGCCCGTCAGCCAGTTCACCATGAGTCTGGTGGGATTCGAGCATGTGTTCATGGATGCTCAGCCGGTTGAGTTTTCGCCAGATCTCACGCTGAAAGTGATCTCGCCGACCACGCTGATGCTTCTGAAGATCGTCGCATTCGTCGACGATCCACAGCGGCGAGTGAAGGATCTGGATGATATCCGCGGTCTGCTCACACTTTATGAAGGCAACAGTGAACGACTCTTTTCGGATGTCGTGCTAGACGCCGCACTCGCGGACTTCGGCCTGGCACCGGCCTTTCTACTGGGAATCGACCTGAAGGCGCTCTGCAGTCCCGAAGAAGCAGCAATCGTAAACGCATTTCTCGCCGCGATGAACGAAAACAATCCGGCGTGGATGTCCTTCGTTCGGGCCAGAGGCGTGGGTGATCATGTCGAAGAAGACGCACGGGCTCAGCTTGACGCCTTTCGAAAAGGGTTTGAAAAGATTCCCCATTAGCAAGGTCGTCTTCTTGTGGCAAGCGTCGGGTGCGTGCCGGATGCCGCTTTGCGTTTACGCGGTGCGGGCGGTGTCGTGGATCACCTCCTCCTTTATCAACACACCCGCCCCTGGGCTTTCGCAACGCGTAACGACGAGATGGCCTCGTTGGCACTTAGCCGTAGTCAGGCTCAACGGACTAAATTTGTTCGAAATGGCAAATTGACGAACGTCCGGGAGTATATCGACACGCAAGCACTGGCGCGGGCCTCCGAGATGGACGCGAGCCCCAAGCCCTGACCCATCGACACCGATACCACACGAAACGACTCGTAAAGTCTACGAATACGTTGAGCAGCGGCAATGCCTTCTGAACCGTAAACAGCGTGGCCGCGCGCGTTCAGGCGTCGGAAGTGGACCGCATTCAGCAGGCGCATCGCGATCTTCATTTGAGGTCAAAGACCCCACCGAAATCAGCGCATGCCCTACTTCGCCTGACGAGTCAGTGTTCGTCGATACGGGATCAACTTGGATCTCCCGACGTAGCCGCTGCGGTGGGAATCTCCGAGAGTTACGTTAAGTGCCTCGTTCCCCTCCTGCGCCATCCCTGCTTACTAGGCAAACCAGCGACGGCTTCCTATACCCCGGCATCTGTGAGTCGCTGGATAGAGGGCCAAGCCAGACTCACAAGGATGGCGACGACAGCGCGCATCGGTTGGGCGCTCTCTTGATCGCGCGGCTCTTGCCAATTTTCGAAGAGCCACAGTACGTAAGATCCTGAATGGAAGGCGATACCAAGAGATCAGCGCGGAGAAGCGCTAAGAAAGATCGGCTTCACCATTGCTTCAATCCTGGCAGCCATCTCTTCAGCAGGGATGCGGTCGGGGACTTGATACCAGCGGCGCGCAGCGCCGAAGATTGCCCATGCGGCCGCAGTTGCCAGCAACTCAGGATCTACGCCGGGGGCCATCGCGTGATCAGCGGCCCCCTTCCGGAACATGTCTTCCACGACAGGAATAATGGAACCTTCGAGGGGCATCTTCGCCAACTGACCAGGACAGCCTGTAGTCTCGGCGAGATAATCACAGACGCCAAGCGCAATCGCTCGAAGTGCACCGTCGCAGTCTGTGAAAGATAGACCGCGCCGCGCAATCAACTCGCCGAAGCGGGCGGCGGCCATTGCCTGCAGGAGGGCGTTTTTATCGGGGTAATGAAGGTAAAAGGTCGCCCGGTTTAGGGTGGCTTCGTCGGCGATCTCCTGAATGGAAATGTCATCAAAGCTCTTGTGAATCAGCAGTTTGGCCAAGGCTTCCATCAGCATGTGGCGGCTGCGCACGATGCGCGGGTCGGTCGTTTCGGCCGTACCATCGGTTTGGAGACTCTTGGGCATTGGACTTCTCAGTATATCTCTTCTCACAGCAATAGATGCTTAAACGACACCAGTCGATTTATTTGAATCGACATATGTTGCTTACACATCAATTGATGTACGGGAGAACTCACTGCCATGCCCACGCTTCTTCACATCGATTCGAGCCCACTGTATGGGCGATCCGTCTCGCGCCACCTTACTGGCGCGTTCGTTGCACAATGGAAGTCTTCCCACCCGGATGGAACGGTCATCTATCGCGACCTTAACGCAACGCAAATCCCGCCTATCAACGCCGAATGGGTGGGAGCCGTGTACGCCCCGGAAGCGGCGCACACTCCAGAGCAGAAACGGTTGCTTTCGCTTTCGGATTCTCTGCTTGCCGAACTTGAGCGAGCCGATGAATACGTCGTTGGCGTGCCGATGCACAACTTCGGGGTGCCCTCGGTGCTGAAGCTCTGGATTGACCAGATTACCCGTGTTGGGAAGACCTTCTCCTATGCGGACGGAAAGCCGAAGGGCCTCATCATCGGCAAGAAAGCAACTTTCATCATTGCGACTGGCGGTATCTACGGTGCTGAGACGCAGATGGCATCTTTCAACTTCGTAGAGCCCTACCTGCGGTCGCTCTTCGGCTTTCTTGGCCTGACAGACGTGACCTTTTTGACCGCAGGTGGAACCATGGCGTTAAACCACGGGCAGGATCGTGATGTGTTTCTTGCGCCTCACCTCCAAGCCGTGCAGACGCACGCGCGAAGCCTCCAAGGAGCAACCGTATGAAGAGTGCTTCGATTGTCGCGCGCTATCTGCTGGGGCTAATGTTCACGGTCTTTGGGTTGAACGGGTTCCTTCACTTTATCCCCCAGCCGCCACCGGCGAATCCCGTGGCGATCCAGTTCCTTGTCGCCGTCAGCGCATCGCACTTTGCCGCGTTCTTCTTCGCGCTGCAGGTGCTTGGTGGACTACTGCTGCTCTCTGGCATTTTTATACCACTTGCGCTGACACTGCTTGCTGCGGAGCTCTACAACATCCTTGCGTTTCACCTCACCATGGCACCAAGTAGCATCGCACCCGCACTGGTCGCTTGCGTATTGTGGATTATGGTCTTCCTGCAGAACCGCGAAAGCTTCAAGGGCATCTTCAGTGCGAAACCTGCGACGAAGCGATGAATTGCTCCGCAGTATGAGAGCGCGGTGTTCTCTTACTGCGAAGTGTGAGATCAGGTCTCTATTGCCGTGATTCGTGCCGCCTGATCTCGGATTGTCTCAACAATGCCCGGTACCCACTGAGAAAGAGAAAACTGAGAAGCTGAAAGCACAAACAACAATATTTCACCAGGCTCGGACGACTAACAGAGTGAAAGACGAGGTAAACATGACGAGCGCAAAGCAGATCACAAGGCCCACCCCATATGCAAGCCCCGACGATTTCCGCCGGATGTTTGACGAAGACATGAATAGCCTCTACCTGCTCGGGTTCCTGCTAACCGCAGATCAGGGGAAGGCGGAACAGTGCTTTGTCTCCGGGCTGGAAGACGCAGTAGAAGGCAACCCTGTTTTCAAGGAATGGGCGCAGTCTTGGGCGCGGCGGGCGGTGATCCTCAATGCCGTGAGAGTTCTCAGCCCACGGCCATCAGAAGGAAATGGCCGTCGTCAATCGAGTTCTAAGCCGGTCAACAACAATGGCAAGGCGGTACCATCCGCGCAGCGCGCGGAGATTGCTTCGGTTCTTGGACTCGAACCGTTCGAGCGTTGTGTCTATGTAATGACGGTCCTTGAACGCTACTCCGATCAAGACTGTGCTGTTCTTTTGGGCTGCATGCGGCGGGACGTGCTTGCCGCACGCACTCGCGCTCTCCAGCAACTTGCAAGCGAGGCCGCACCGCGCTACGCGCAACAGCCGACTGCCCGTGAGGAAAATCCGGCACCCGGCGAACGTCGCAATTCCGCACTTCAGTTGTCAACTACTCCCAGGTTGGCGACTTGCTCGTAACTTGGCAATTATTCCCGACCACTATACTGTGAAGGATAAGATTTGTCCGAAGCGCAGCGGAGGCTGGGTCAGCGGGGAGTTGGGGTGCAGAGGAAAGGGGCAGCAGCCCCTTTGCCCCTGCGTCCTCGATGTAGAGGAGGATTCCATCCGGGCCGCTTTTCACTTCGGGTGTGACGGTTTTGTCTGGTTTTTCCCCGATAGCGTTTTTTCCACAGAAAACATTGCGCCAGGATCGCATAGGAGCGACGATCCCTGACTCGGTCGACGTAGGACATCCCCGCTTTCGCTATCTGTCGCCACCTTCATTGGTCTCGAGTTCGGAGTGGTTTCATAGTTTCTTCTGCGTCTGGCGTTGGGTTGCGATGCTTGCGCATGGGTCGATAAGGACCAGCGCGGCGGTTTCGCGAGTGAACCAACGCAATTTCGGAAGAGTGTCCGTTTGCGGCATAAGTGTGTCCTTTCGTCTCTCCTGTCATGATTTTCGGTCCCGCTGTGGCGTCATTCGTGCTCAAGCTTTCCAAAGCGCGGCTGTTTCTCTCGCAAAGTCCTCGTATCGTCGCGGCGTATGCCCCAAGAGATCCGTCAAGGTCTCGACGTCTCCCGTCTCCGCGGCAAAGCCGCGTTCGAGATACCCCCGGAACATCATGCCGATGTCGAACGCCGACCATGACGGAGCCCGTTTTCTCGTCTGCTCCTCAAACGCGTCCATGTCGTGCCCGGAATAACGAATCTCCTTGCCCAGCAGCCCGCTCCAAATCGACGCCATCTGAGGACCACTCAATACCTCCGGGCCGTTGAGGTTGTAGGTTTTTCCGAAATGTCCGTCGGAGGTCAGTGCAATCGCGGTGGCCTCGGCAATATCTCGGACATCCACTACAGAGATACCTACCTGGCCGAGAGGCATGGGGTAGATCCCAGCCTTCGTAAGGGCATCTTTCAACGTTGCGTCGTTCTGACTGAAATAGTTTGGGCGAATAATTGTGAACGGGACATCGAACTCCCGGATGGCGTTTTCAATCGCGAGCTTCGAGGCAAAGTGTGGAACATCCTTGAATTTCTCCACGCGGAAGACAGAGTGATAGACGATATGTTTCAGCTTCAGCCGCTTGGCCAGATCGTAGGCGATGAGGCCCTGCGTTAGTTCATCAGGTGCGACGGCGTTCAGCAGGTAGAGCTTATCCACTCCGTGTAACGCCTTCTGTACGGAGACCGGATCAAGCAAATCGCCGATCGCGACCTCAACGCCCGGCGGTGTCGGAGTGCCGTCCTTTCTTACAAACAGGCGAATGTCTGCCCTGCGCTTTTGCAATTCCTTCACGACTTCTGCACCAACTTTGCCCGTGCCGCCAATTACCAGAATCTTCATCGCCCCTCCATGTCTTTGCGCCGCGCCCAACCGGATTCTTCTCCCCGCCCGGCCGCACGTTCATGAATAGATGTTTCCTGGCCAGTTCTGATAGATCGATATGCGCAAGGTAGAATTGCACAAGTGCAATACTTGTTAGACTCAACGAATAGGCACTTGCGCGGCGGCTCTGCATGAATGAATTGGATCTCAACGATGTACGCATGTTCGTCTCGGTCGCGCAGGCGGGCACGCTTACCGCTGCCGCAAAGGAGTTGCACTGTCCTGCTTCTACCCTGAGCCGGGCGTTGACTCGACTGGAAAAGCACCTCGGAGTTCTGCTGGTGCAGCGAGGTCCCAGAGGCCTCGTCCTGACCGACGCCGGGAAGGAATACCTGCAATCGTCCAGACGCGCGATGCAGAGCCTTCAGCACGGACGTGACGTTCTGGAAGACCGCCGCTCCAGCCCAAGCGGACTGTTGAAGGTAGCTTGTCCGGTGACCATGGCGCGCGACGCTCTCGCGCCCTTGCTGAAGGAATTTCTGGAACGCTATCCCGAGTTACGCGTTGAGATCGAACCTTATGCGGCGAGTTGGGATCAGGAGGCGCGCGATGACGTGGACATCTTCTTTAAACTGCGGGCGCCGAAGGACTCTCTGAGGCGTGTGCGGCCCTATCCTGGGACGGTTCGAGGCCTTTTCGCCAGCCCAAACTATCTCAAACTTGCCGGAAATCCGTCGACCCCGGAGGACCTTACGCTTCACAAATGCGTCGGCTCCGGCCCTTGGAAGTTGAGCAAGGGCAAGAAGGTCGTAACGCCGAATATCCTTTTTCGAGTGGTTACAAGCGATCCGGCGGTTGCTCTGAACCTCGCCCTGAGCGGGTTTGGCATCGTCATTCTTCCATTGTGGGTGGCGAAAAATCCGGACGTTCGAAAAGGCTTGGCGCAGATTCTGCCGCAGTGGGTTCCCGAGCCGATTACCCTCTGTGCGCTGTTCTCGAGCCCATCACGGCTGACGCCGAAAGTTAAAGTCCTGCTGGACTTTCTCGACGAATATCTGGGAACCGATCGCGATCCCCGTATCAAGAACGATGTTGCTGCAGGATATTTCTCCGACCGATCCCTTACGCCGACATCTGGTCCGTAGCCATAAGGACCGGGACCAGGAACGAAACCCAGTTCATGGATGGTTTGCTTAACCGGAATCGAATCAGCTCACACACCCTCATGTCTGCGGCTATCGCGAACGACGCGCAAAATTTGCGGACTTCCGGAACATCACGCCGAATTTATTCCGACAAGATTGCATTCGCAAAAAGCGGTCTGCGTTTGCAGCAGATCATTCGACGCCCAGGATGACGCTCGATGCCTTCACAGCCGCGCAGGCGTGATCACCTTCTTTGAACCCGAGGGAGTGCGCACTCTCGTTCGTAATGATCGCGGTGAGAACCGTGCCACCCTTGAGCTTCAAAGACACTTCCGTGTTCACCGCTCCAGGCGTGACCTTAGCAACGGTTCCACAGAGAATGTTTCGACTGCTCAGCTTGGCGTTGTGGATATCTTTTCCGAGGATTGGCCAACTTGCTTTGATGATCGCCGATGCGTTCTTGCCTTCTTTCAGACCGAGTGCATCCACACTGCCGTTGGTAATAACGGAGACGATCTTGTCGCCGCTTTTGAGATCCAGATGCACTTCTGCGTTCACCGCGCCCTTGGTAACCTTGGTGACGGTTCCTGGAAGGATATTCCGCGCACTGAGTTTCATACAGCCTCCTGATCATTTTGTAATGAATGTTCAATTACGATTTTGGCCCGATTGAGAAACAATCATGACCTCGCGATAACAATAAGTCCGCCGCTGCGGGCAGGAGTTTCTCTATTCGCGCCACCATGGGATATATTCTACGGTTTGGACGCGCCAGGAGTACCCGCTGCGTTCATGACTTCCAACTCACTCAGCATTCGTATCCAGCGTGTTGCCTTCTTATCGCTGGGGACAATCACCTGAAATGGTCCTTGCTTTGAGTCCAGTGGTTTCCCATCCATTGTGTCGGCGACGATGACTTCATTTCCGTTCAGGGCAGGATCGAGTTCTGCGAGAGAGTACACCACCGTATATCCATCCGATGCTCGGGCGACGACATAAGTGGCTAACGCGTGTCCGTGCAGTCTTTCGCCCAGCGGAGCCCCCGCTTTCGCCAGCAGGTCTGAAACGCGCACACCGGAATATTCCTCCACCTGCTTCGTGTGCGAGTTCTGCACCTTAACCGACAAACGGGGAAGGTGGCTGAGATCGGCGGCGGTGAATTCGGCTGGATTCACTCCGGCTCCGGAGATTCGCAACTTGGTCGGTTGTTGAGCATTCAACAGAGCGCAACAGAAGAGAACAATGAATAGCGCAGCAAAGAGAACGCGGGCGGCCCGGATCGTCATAGAGAAGTAGGCTCCTTTAAAAGTCTAGCGCAGGCAGCGGTTCCACCCAGTGCGAAAATGTTGCCAGCCGGTCCTGCGAGGCAAAACCGGCGGGCAACTATGGAAAGAGTACAGCTGTGAAACAGCCTTGCTACTAAAATCTGAAGCGCATATTCAAGAACCAGTTGCGGCCTTCCTCGGGATATCCAGCAGTGTAAAAATAGTTGCGGTCGAGCAGATTCTTAACTCCGGCCTGCAGAGTAATGTGGTCGCGAATGGGCAACGCTGTCCCAAGATCCATGGTGGCGTAGGACTCGCCATACGGAAGAAGAAGTGGCGAACCGTTGGGATAATTCGTGTCTTGAAGAGTCAGCCCGCCTTCATAGCGAACTGCCAGAAAGGCCTGGACCTGACGAGGTAGACGCACCGTCGCACTTCCAACCAACTTGTTCTTGGGCAAGGTGGGGAGAATGCTGATGCTGGTATTGGCTTTGCTTACGTCTGGGTTGGAGAAATCGTAGGCAATCGTGCGGTTCAGGTAGCTGTAACTCACGTCCAAGGTCAGCCGCGAAACAGGTGTGCTGCGCACCTCGAACTCAACCCCTTCATGCGCTTCCGATCCGATGTTTAGGTTCTCACTGCAAAAACCCGCGATACGGCTGTTCGGACACACTGGGTTTGAAGGGTAGCCGGGATCGGTCACATAGGCCGATTCAATCGCGTTGCGCAAATCGCTGCGGAACAACTCGACTTGCATTAGCGTTTTCGCGGCGAAGATGTGCGAATAGCCGACGTTCCAGTTGCGGCTGTGCTCCGGCAAAAGATTGGGATTCGGCAGGCCCGACAACATGCCCGCGGAATAGATGTCCTTCAGCATCGGGAAGCGCCCGCGGTCGGCAAACGTCATGAAAAGAGTATCGGATTGACTGAGGGTATAGGAGAGAGACGCCTGCGGATTCACGTTCCAGGTGTGCAGCGTGCATCCAGCAAACGACGTATTGTTAGGCGACGCCAGGCAGGTGAAGGGTACCAATCCCGTATTTGCAGTGTTGTACGACTGCCCTTGCAGACCATTGAAATGATCGGCACTGAATCCCACCATCGCGCGGAGGCGCTTTGCCAGGGTGATCTCGTCCTGCAGGCCGATGGAGGTTTGTTGATCCCGATCCACCAGATAGGGCTCGACCAGCGGTGCCGGAATCGGTGGTTTGGGAGATGGGAAAATGCCTCGTTCTCGGTGTGTGTCGTCTTTGAAGAAAAAAGAAGCTCCAATCACGTTCCTGGGCAGAACACGTGTCGTGAATTCAGTTGAGGCGCCGTCGGTGTGCTCATAGTACTTACTGAACTCGGAGTTCGGCGAGCTCATCGTCGAGTAGGTATCGTTGTCAAACATATTGATGCCGTTGTCGAACTGGTCGTAGAGGGCACGAAACTTGATCGAGCTGCGTTCGCCTAAGCCTGTATTCGAAAGAAAGTAGTAGCTGGTTTTGTCCCAGAATGGCCATTTCCAATAGAAGCGGTACTTCGCGTTTGCATCCGATCCCGCGTATAACGGCACTCCCTTCTGGCCTTTTTGATTGTCGTAGCTGAACACGTATTGGTCGCTTCCTCGCGGAGTCCAACCAACACGTCCCGCGTATCGTTCGTCCTGCGCATAGGACTGGTTCATGTGGTCGGTTAGCGGAACAGGCACGTTTCCGTTTGTGTCCGCGGGGTTTCCAGGGGTGAGGGCAGCATAGCCTCCTGCGGGGTACTGGAAATTGCCGGACAGCGGAAGGTAGTCGTCTTGCAGCCAGTCAACCGTGCCTTGCGCGAAAAAGCGGTCCCAACGCGTGCCCATGCGCAGCGACGCGAGCAGCGTGTCTCCCGATCCAGTGCCGATGGCGCCATCGCCCTCGAATTTCTTTTGCGGCTGTTTGGTCACCAGGTTAATCGTCCCGCCGAGGGCATTCGGACCCAACAGCGGAGAGGAATACCCGCGCGCCACCTGAATCTCGGCTACATCGCTCGACAGATAGCGCTTGAAGTCGATGTAGCCGTCGTAGGGAACATAAATGGGGATGCCATCCTCGTAGACGGGCACCTGACCGCGAGTGCTGAAGCCACGCACCATGATCCCATATTCGTTCCGGTTCATGGCAAGGTGCTGAATGGAAACTCCCGGCAGGTAATCGGCGGCGACGGCGACGTTCGTGGCGTCACGTTTATTGATTTCCGATTGCGCGATGCTGTCCGCGACAGGAGACAGCGGCGACACCGTTGCAGCAACGCTCACCTGGGTGACGCCGAGGTGAAACGGATGGTCCGAATCTTGCTTCAAGATCAGCTCAACGATTTGACGCAAGACCTGAATCTGGCTGGCCGTCTGTTCTGCGCTCCAGGGCTTGACAGGAGCGTCGGGTAGTATAACGCCTGCGTTCGGATGCAAGTTAATCCAGCGCTCGACCTCGATGCGGATGTTGGCCACAGCGTCTTGCTGCACGACAACGTCGCCTTTCGCAATCGAATCCAGATAGTTGAGGTCGTCGAGCCAGGTGAGCGGTTTCTCGGCTTGCGCGAAGAGCGTGGGAACGGTGGCCAGAGAGACGATAAACGCAACCATGGCAAATTTCAGACAGTAGCGAATGATCTGTGTAGATGACATATGTATTGTGTCCATGACGAGCGTTGCCAGAGCACATTACCGAAACGGCGAGAAACAAACAGTGAAGTTCATCACCTAAATTCGTGACGCATCGCACATTAAACATTACATATGTCGTGTATACAATACCTCTTGTTCTCGACACGCAAAATCCAATCTATGTGGAAACTCTACGATGAACTGATCGCTTCGGTGCCGGAGAACTCCGTTGTCTCTGGCTGCTTGGCTGGGTTGAGCTGGTTCCTGGTCCGTTCGCAAGGCGTAGGTGTCGCGATGCGGCCCCGCGAGGGAGCAGAGGTAGTTCAGAAAGCAGGCAAACTCGCCGGCATGAAGACCCGGGAACTCGCCAGCTGGATTAAATCCTGGAACTGGCATGAGGCCGCAATGGGATTGGCGGCAATCAACTCTCTCGTGAACGAGCCAACTGCTGTGGAGCGAGCCTGCGGCGCTGCACTCGACCAGTCCGCGAATGTAGACGTCTTTACTTACCTTCTCGATGAGTTGCGGGGCAAGAAAGTCGCCGTGATCGGGCATTTCTTCGGCTTGGAACGAGTGGCGGCAGTGTGCGAATTGTCCATCCTGGAGCGGCGTCCGGAAGCAGGCGATCTGCCCGACCCTGCGTGCGAATACATTCTGCGCGACCAGGATTTTGTGATCATGACGGCGACAACGTTGATCAATAAGACAATGCCTCGCCTTCTCCAACTGAGCCGTCAAGCCCGCGTCATTGTTGCCGGTCCCAGTACACCCTTGTCGCCGATTCTGTTGGAGCACGGCGTTGAGCTTTTGGGCGGACTGATTGTTCACGATCAGGATCTGGCATGGAAAACGGTGGGCGAAGGCGGACGCCACGAACTCTTCGATTCCGGCGCGCGGATGGTGAAGGTGTCGAGAAATCCAGTCCACAGCTGCGCATAACAAATCATGGCCACAACTACGTGCCACCAGGAGTACAGCGTTCAAGAAGAAATCGTGCGTCGCTCAGAGATGTCGCGTCCAACGACTATTTTTGCCGTGTTGTGCACACTGCTGGCGCTCCTTGGCATAGCTTCGCTCCTCTTCGGCCGTTATTCCATACCCTGGCACGATTGGTGGCAGATCATCCGATCTCCCGCGCAGAGTGGCACGGCAGGAATCGTGCTGTTGCAAGTACGGCTGCCGCGTGTGTTGGCTGCGATGCTGATCGGCGGTGGCCTTTCGGTCTCTGGAGCCGCATTTCAGGGCTTGTTTCGAAACCCTATGGCTTCCCCGGACATTCTGGGTGCCACCGCTGGCGCAGGATTTGGCGCGTCTCTGGGCATCCTCTTTGGATTCGGGATCGCCGGAATTCAATTGTTGGGTTTTGTGGGAGGACTGGTGGCGGTCCTGCTGGTGTGGGCGTTGGCCGCGGGCGCATCGCGGTTTGGCGGCGATCCCACGCTCACCTTGATCTTAGTAGGCATCATCATGCGCGAGGCGTGCATGGCGCTCATCCGCCTGACCGAGTACATTGCCGACCCACACGGCAAACTTGCCGCCATTACATTTTGGTTGGTTGGCGGTCTCGCATCGATTAATCACCACGACCTTCAATTCGCCGCGCTCCCGATCCTTTTAGGAACCGTTCCGCTATTGCTTCTGCGCTGGAGACTCAATGCGCTCAGTTTTGGCGAGGAGGAAGCGATGGCCATGGGCGTGACTCCATGGAAGATGCGCGTGACCATCATAGTTTGCTCAACCCTGATCACCGCGGCCATGGTCTCGATCGCGGGAATGATCATGTGGGTTGGATTGGTCATTCCGCACTGGGCGCGCATGATCGTTGGAGCCAACCACAAGGTATTGCTGCCCGCGTCTTTTCTTATCGGAAGCGGCTACCTGCTTCTGGCGGACGACTGCGCCCGCGGCCTGTTCGCACTCGAAGTACCTCTGGGGATTCTCACTTCGCTCGTGGGTGCTCCCTTCTTCTTGTACCTGCTCTTTCGAGCGAGGCTGGTGCGGCAATGATCTCCGTGGAACACGTCACAGCCGGATATGGCAAGAAGGTCGTGGTCCGAGATGTGTCGTTGTCCGTCGAGCCGGGAGAGGTCCTCTGCCTGCTGGGCGCAAACGGCTCGGGAAAGACAACGCTTTTTAAGGTGATTCTGCGCTTTCTGAATCCTATGGCGGGTCGAGTTTCCGTGTCAGGTGAGGACACATCAAATTGGTCCCGCATACGATTGGCAAAAACCTTCGGCTACGTCCCGCAAGCTCACACACCTCCTTTCGCCTTCAAGGTGCGCGACGTTGTGCTGATGGCGAGGTCAGTGCACACGGGAACCTTCTCTTCTCCAGGGAAGCGCGACATCGCCATCGCTGAAGAAGCGCTAGAGCGCCTCGACATCCTCCGGATGGCCGATGAGTTCTACACGGAGATCAGTGGTGGAGAACGCCAGCTGGTTCTAATTGCGCGCGCGTTGGCGCAGCAACCCCGGATACTCGTCCTTGACGAACCCACCTCGAATCTCGACTTCAGCAATCAAGTGCGCGTGCTGCGTCACATTAAGGAACTCGCGAGCAGCGGGCTTGGTCTTCTTATGACGACGCACGTCCCGGACTACGCCTTCTTGTGTGCCTCTCGGGTGGCACTTATGAAGCGCGGGCAAATCCTTGCCATGAACCGGCCCAAAGAAGCGTTGACGCAGCAGTCGCTGGAAGAAGCCTATGGCACACCGCTGCGGATCGTGGAAGTGGAACCGAATCTGCGAATGGTAGTTCCGCGGACGAATTGAGGAACTTATGTCGAAGAAGAAGATCGGGTTGTTGTTAGTCGTTTTCGTTTTTTGCATGAGCTGTTCGCGCAAGGCCTCGACGGGCCCAGTTGTGCGGAACGATCAGCGCGTGCTGGTTGACATGGTGGGGCGACAGGTAGTTGTGCCCAAGAAGATCACGCGCGTACTCGGGATGAGCCCGATGGGCACGATCCTTATCTACACACTCTCGCCCGACCTTCTCGCTGGCTGGAACTATCACCCTGACCCTGGTGAGCTTGCCATGGTTGAGGAAAAATATCGGAATTTGCCGGTGCTCGGCGGCTGGTACGGCAAGAACAATACCGGCAATCTTGAAGAAATCGTCAAAGCGCATCCCGATGTGCTGATCTCTATGGGCGATCCCCTGGGTACGGCGGTAGCCGAGCGAGTTCAGGAGCAGACACACATACCGGTGGTCGCTCTCAATGGCAGTCTGAAGGAACTCCCGGACGCCTATGTGAAAGCCGGAGAGCTTCTGGGCAATCAAGTGCTTGCCGCGGAACTGGCGGCCGAATGCCGCAACACGCTCCGAGAGATTGAAGAAAAAGTGAATAGCATTCCGGCAGACAAGCGCCGGCGCGTGTATTACGCCGAAGGACCTACGGGCCTTGAAACAGAACCCGGAAACTCGGTGCACTCCGAGGCTCTGATTTTCGCGGGCGCTACAAATGTTGCCGCGGTGCCCAATCACCAGGGATACGGACACACGCCGGTCTCAATGGAACAGATTCTTCAGTGGGACCCCGAAATCGTGATTACCGGCTATGATCACACGTCTTCTCCCGGCGAGTTCTATCGCACGGTGTGGAAGAACCATGCGTGGCAACATGTGCGCGCAGTGAAGCACCACGAGGTCTATGAAGTGCCGCAGTATCCGTTCTGCTGGATTGATCGTCCCCCGTCGGTCAATCGAATCATCGGCATCAAGTGGCTCGCGAGCCTATTTTACCCGGAAGTTTTCCCTTACAACATGAGAACCGAAACCAGGAAGTTCTACGACAAGTTCTACCATCGGCAAGTATCGGATGCGGAACTCGATCAACTCCTGGCAGCCGCAACGAGGAACACAAAATGAATAATCAATGGCAGCAACCAGTGACGATTCGCCCCATCGGCGTCGTGGTCTCTGATTTGAAGGAATTTAATCAGAACCCGACGTATCGAGAAGAATGCGTGCTTCAGATCCGCCAGGATTTAACGGACGGGCTGGTCGGCATTGAACACTTCTCCCACATCCACGTGCTTTATCACCAACACCGTCGCGAAGAGTGGAAGAAGCGAGCGGGCATTCCCGACGGCACGGAACTGTTAACCATGCCTCTGATGGGTGAACCGACTTGCAAGGGCATCTACACGAGCCGGTCTCCTGCCCGGCCTTCGGGCATTGGATCATGCATCGTTGAGTTGCTCAGCCGGGACGAAAACCGCTTGCGTGTCCGCGGACTCGACGCTGTAGATGGCACGCCCATTCTCGACATCAAAATCTACATTCTACGCTACGACTATTTCCCCGACGCCGTCGCGCCGCTGCACTGGTGCCAGAAGAGCGAACAGCTGACGACATCCCGCTTGCTGCACTGGGACACGATGAGCGTAAGTCTGACTCTCGGCATGCGCGCCGGACAACGGGTCTTGCAGGAATTGGGAGTGACCCGCAGCGACAAGAAGACTGCGACGGTCTTCGGCGGGAACTTCTTTGCCCAGGGTGTCGAGGCAGTGACCGGGTGCAGCCCGATGAACGGTTCGATGTCATTTGAGGAAAAAGCAAAGTCGCTGACCGATTGGCTTGTCCGCGTGGATGCGGGAGACCGCTCGGTTTTCATCCGCATTAAGGATCGCCTCTACTCGGGAGCCGATGAAGTCCTCGGATTGCCGGACGACGTTCTGTTTGAGTCCGTAGAGGCCAACGTTCCGACCGTTGCGCGGTGACAGATGGCAAACTTGCTGGCCATATTTCCTTCGCTGAATCAGGTCACGCTCATCAAGCGAGCGCTGCGCCGCAGTGGAATTTACGTGGACATGATTCGCACTCCCCAGTGCCTTTCGTTCACGGGATGCAGCTTTGCGCTGTGCTGTGACCGTCAGCAACTGGATCTTGTCCGGCGAGAATGCCATACGGCAAACATTTCACCGGGTGGGTTCTTTCGAAAGTCGGAGGAGGACGGAGAACACGAATGGATTTCGATCTCCGTCCCGAACCTGGTACCGTGATCTACCTCGACCATGCCGCGACTTCATGGCCCAAACCGCGGGCTGTCGTCACCGCCGTGCGGAAGGCCCTTGCTGAAGTCTCCGGCAACCCCGGCCGGACGCACCATCGGTCGTCCTACGATGCCGTAGAGAAGATGCTCGAATGTCGCGAGAATCTTGCGTCGCTGTTCAAGATCGCAAGTCCGTTGCGCGTCTGTTTCACGAGCAACGCAACCGAGTCACTCAATCTTGCCCTCAAGGGCCTTCTCAAGCCTGGTGATCACGTCGTTTGCACGAGCATGGAGCACAACTCGGTGTGGCGGCCGCTGGTCAGGCTTCAGGAGTGTGATGTTGAATTCTCAATCGCCAGGGCCGACCGCAGCGGAATTATTTCGGTCGAAAGCATCCTCCAAAACGTTCGCCCGAATACACGTCTGATTGCCGCTATTCACGCATCCAACGTGAACGGCTCCATCAATCCAATCGCTGAAATCGGCAGGGTTGCAAAAGAACGAAACATCGCTTTCCTCGTGGATGCAGCGCAAAGTGCGGGGTCAATTCCAATTGATGTGGAGGCCATGCACATTGACCTGCTTGCGTTCCCTGGGCACAAGGGTTTGCTCGGACCGCAGGGTACTGGCGGCCTCTACATTCGAGAGGGCATTGATCTTGTCCCACTAAAGGAAGGCGGGACAGGAAGCAACTCCAACAGCGCGTCGCAGCCTGATTTCTTTCCGGATCGATTCGAGAGCGGGACTTTGAACGTGCCGGGAATCATCGGACTCAACGAAGGTGTGCGCCATGTGTTGAAGACGGGCGTAGCCAAGATTCAGAGAAGAGAATGGCACCTTACCGGAGAGCTCCTGAAAGGACTCACCGCGATTGACGGCGTCACAATCCATGGCCCGGCGATGGTCGAGCCAAGAGCGCCGGTTGTTTCCTTCAATGTTGAGAGTCAAGATCCGAGCGAAGTGGGTGAGTTTCTTGAACGGCGCTTTGACATCGCCTGCAGAACAGGGTTCCATTGCGCTTTTCTTGCTCACCAAACGCAGGGCACAGAGAACACCGGGACGGTGCGATTCAGTCTTGGCGCTTCAACCACGGATCACGAAATCGAAGGCACGATAGAAGCAGTCCGCTGTTTGCGGGAGGAAAGCTAGGTTTTATGTTCCCCTTTCCGCTCAAACCGGTCGTCCGCGGTGGCTCCCTCGACCAGCCGACCTTCGAACCATCCGATTCTGCCCACGGGAAAATGGTCGAAGCTGGGCACGTACGGCTTGATGTCGAGAAGCGGAGTGCCATCCAGCATGTCAACGTCACTTATACGCAACCGATGGCCGTCGACTCCGAGCAAGCCCACCGACGAGATGCCGAGTTTATTGGGTCGAGCCGGAGACCGGGTCGCAAAGATGCCATGGTCAGAGCGATCGAGATATGGCTGAACGATCAACGTCGGCTCGGACGCACGGTCAAATTGATATATCAACCACAGCCGTTCAAAACCCTCGATGTCTCGCAAGCCCAATTCATATTCGGCGAACACTTCGATCGCGCCCTCTGCACCCCGTGCGACCGAGCTCTGGATGGGGGTTCCCGTAGCCTGTTTGAACGGCGTTCGGATAATCCCAATGGGCTGAAGCGTGATTTCTGGTCTGGCTTTTATCATAAGGTTGATTCTCGTGTGGACCGTCGCGCTCTCGTGCCCTTGTTTGGGCATCTGTCTCGTTTAAGCTACGCCATATACTATCGCTGGACTATGATACAGATCACACTCCAGCCCCCAAATCGCCTCGGCTTTTTATTTGGTCGATATTTGTGAGCGAGTGATCGCCATGGAAGTTCAAAACAAGCTCGCGCAGTTTAGGCTTAAGCGGGGAATTTCGGCGTCGCGTCTCGCGTCGCTGATCGGTGTCAGCCGCCAGACGATCTACGCGATTGAATCCTCCAGCTATGTCCCCAACACAGCCGTGGGGCTAAAACTCGCGCGGGCGCTGGATGTGCCGCTCGAAGACATTTTTCAGTTGGAACGAGATACTCCACACCCGCCCCACACCGAAGAAGTGATGCTGCTCCCCGAAGACGACACCCCACACGCCGGCCAGCCTTTGCGCCTTTGCCGGGTGAACGGGCGACTCGTCGCGACAGTGCCGGAATCGGGCACCCTGGGCCTCCCCCCCATTGATGCTGTTCTAGTTGAGGAGGCGGGCAAGGGCAAAAGTGCATCTGCAAAAGCGAAGGTCCTGGAAGATGGTTGGCAGCAAGACAATCGCTTGCTCATCGCAGGTTGTGATCCGAGTGCCGCTCTCGTTGCGCACCATCTGCAACGCAAGGGCTTTGAGTTGATCATTACTTATCAAAATAGTTCGCGCTCACTTGAGCTGTTGAAGCAAGGGTTTGTTCATATGGCCGGGACGCACCTGTTGGATAAGAAGACGGGCGAGTCGAACCTGCCGAAGGTTGTTCAAATGTTCGGAAAGAATTCGGTGGCTGTGATTGCGTTTGCGGTGTGGGAAGAAGGCATTGTTGTGGGGCACGGAAACCCAAAGAACATCGCGGGCATTGCCGACTTCGCTCGCCGCGATGTGCGAATCACGAATCGGGAGGCGGGCGCCGGTTGCCGCTTCCTGCTCGACTCGCTTCTACAGAACCTCGGAATCGGTACTGATGCGGTGAAGGGCTACGACCGCATTGCACTTGGCCACTTGCCCGCGGCTCGTCAAGTGCAATCTGGAGAATCAGACTGCTGTATCAGCACAAGGGCGGCAGCTCAGGTCTTTGCATTGGATTTCATTCCGCTTACCACCAAACGATACGATCTTGTCGTCCGCAGAAATCATCTCAAATTGCCCTACGTCCAAGCCCTAATCGAGATGCTGGGCAAAACCTCATTCCGCCGCGAACTGGAATCGGCAACGAGCTATGACATGCACGCGGCAGGCGACCGGATACTGTGAACTAGGCGGCCACGGTTCCTTTCTCCACGGCGCCTCATCTTGGCGCCGCTTGGCCGCGGCTCGGACGTGCGTTTCGGACTGGGACGCCGCGTCAAACCGTCAAGAGAGGTCCGCTCGCCGCAGGAATTGCGAAAAGATGACCAGCAACCTTGAATGCTACATAAAAGATCTTGAGGCCGATTCGGACTTGGGAGCCCTGACGGAGAACCCACCGAAGCAAACCGCAGAGTGTCGATCCGGTAGATGTGTTTCGTTGGCCCAGATTTCCCCTCGTAACCCGTTGAAAATAAACTGGCGGAGAGAGTGGGATTCGAATTTACTCGAAAACGTAGTTTCAACAACATAGAGCGCACGGCGGCCACCGTAAAGCAATCGAAGGCAATGGTAAGCAGTGCTAACGGATCACAAACGGATCACCAACCTCAGTATGGCCGACAATCCAGGACGAAATGACGTAAAGTCCGTTTGTCGCCAATTGAGCTCACTCCCCAAGCTGCCGGAGAATCACAGGGTCTTTGATCGCCGCATCATTTGCAAGCAAGAACGCCTTGCTCAAGATGATCGATAGAGTTGCGTCCCCTTCAAACGGTAGGTACACCTGTGGCGTACCTGCACGCGCCCTCGCATCCGGCACGATGCAGAGATACTGGTCGTTCGGCTCCATCAGAATGTTTCCCGAGCCTAAGGTGAATCTTGTGCTGCCGTCGCGTCCCCTGCACCAGCAGAAAACGATCGCTCAGCATGCACTTGTTTGCAATCTTGAGCCGCGGAATCAGGCGCTCCAGCGTCTCACGTCGTGAAATGGCAGTCGCAGACAGCTCGCCAAACGAATAGTTCCGCCAATATTCTCCATACCTTGTCTCGCGTCCGCCGTCCTGCCATGCCGGATCATTGCCGATCGATCCCACTCCGACGAACAGATCGACGTCACGCATGATCTCCGAAAAGACCAGCGTCGGGACTTGATCCATCCTGTAACGGGTCACGATGTTCGCTCTCTTCGAGGACGGGATTTTTCAGATTAGATCTGGGATACAGGGCGGCGATTGTGAAGCGGCGCTGTATGGCAGCGTGAAGCGCGGAACGGATTACGACGGGTTGCGTTGCGATGGAGAAGTATCCCTGGGCCTGGGGTTCGCGGAAAGCGATGTAGGATGTCGAGCGGTGGAAGGCTCGGCCGGTTTCCGCCAGGAATCACCGAGCCCTCCGCGAGACCAAACCAGGGAGTCTTCGATACTCCCAGGAAGGCTTGCAATGCAAATCCTACATCCATTCGCCGGTTCCATCCAGAGTTACTTCAACGAGATCGCCGATCCCGATCGCTACCGTCCGGATCATTGCCCGCAATGCGAGGCGAAACATCCTCTGACCGGTCATGGGTTCTACCGCCGCACCCTGGTGGATTCGACTTTCGAGGGAGTCATGCGGGTTCGCCGTTATCTATGCAGCCTGTGTAAACGTACGGTCTCTTTGCTCCCCGAGTTCGTCCTGCCCTGGCTACGATTCAGCCTCTCCGTGATCGCACTGTTCCTCACCGCCCGGTTGGGCGACGGTCTGACCCTGGTGGCCGCCGCGCAGGCCGCCGGACAAAACGCGATGCCTTACCAGCGCGGGCAGTTCTGGGTCCGCGGTTTTCAATCACAGTGCCCGCCCTGAGTCTGGCTTTGCTGCCACTGGCGACGCCGGGGCACCCTCGAGACCCGGCGCCGGACTTCGTTGCCCGAACCCTGCAAATGCTCGAATCCATCGGCTGGATCACCGCGCATCGTTTCCTGTTGACGCAGCTTCGGGTCCATCTGCTGGGCTGGCCCGCCGGTCTAGCTCCGGCCGGGCGACGAGTCACGCTGGCCGCCGCACGCCCCGCTTCCTGAACTTTCCCACACAGCATTTGCATGGCGGAAGATCGCTGCTCCGGATTATCGTCCGGGGCTAGGAGGTCTTCCGCATGGATGCCAAAGCCGAAAAACGGGCCCTGTTTCGCTACGGGCTGATTGCGCCTCTGGTGATCGAACGTCTGGCCCGCGGCGAACTCACGCGCCGTGCCCAGGAGATCGCCGCTCGCACCTACGACATCCCCCATTCCAAACGGACGGCGATTTCCGTCGATACTCTGCTGGCTTGGGCGCTGCGCTACCGCAACGGCGGTTTCGAGGCATTGGCTCCTCGGCCTCGCCAGGACCGGGGATAGTCCCGCGCCATCTCCCCGCCACTGGCCAGTCTCATCGAACGCCTCAAGCGCGAGAACCCGCATCGCACCGGCGCCACTCTGCTGCGCGAGCTGGCCTTGTCTTCCGGCCAGGACACACCCGCGCTCTCCGCTTCTACCCTCTACCGTTTCCTCAAACAACACGGCCTCTCGGAAAAGCAACTGCTCGCTCCCCGCCGCACAAGAAGTTTGAAGCCCAACTCAGCAATGAAATCTGGCAGGCCGACATGCTGTTTGGCCCCTGGGTTCGGCGCTCCAGTGGCGGCCGCCTGCAAGTCTTTCTTCACGCCACCATCGATGACGCCAGCCGCCTCATTCCCCATGCCCAGTTTTATGCCAGCCAGGGACTCGATGCCGCGCTCGACTGTCTGCGCCACGCCGTCGCCGCCCGCGGCGTGCCCACCCGTCTCTACATCGACAATGCCAAGATCTATCGCTCGCCGCAACTGGCGCGCATTGCCGCATCTGTCGGCACCCTGATCGTGCACTCTCGTCCCTACCAGCCCGAAGGCCGCGGCAAGATTGAAAGATTCTTTCGCACCGTAAGAGAACAATTCCTCGCCAACGTCGCCCCCCAACCCCTGCTCTCGCTCGAGGAGTTCAACGATCGCCTCTGGATCTGGATCGAAACCGTCTATCATCGCTCCGCCCATAGCGCACTCGGAACCACGCCGCTGGCCCGTTGGCAGCGCGATATCGAACAGATCCGCCAGCTCCCGCCCGCCACCGATCTGCGCCGTCTCTTCTTCCAACGAATTGGCAGCACGTTTTTATCGGGCCATGGCGTGTGGGAGACTCGGGAAATTCTATTCCCCTACTCAGTCGCGTCGGATAGAGGGCGTTATCTTCAGGAATCCGAAACAGCTCATTTGCGCGGACCTTCTTACGATCACAAAACTCCTGAGGTGGCTAAAAGGAGCCACTTCCAATGCTCTCCGAAAACCAGCCCGAATCTGTTGATCGTTATCTTGGAGTCGAGGTACTCAGTGGGAACGAAGCGAAGCGGTACTTGTTCGCTGCAGCCAGGCGTATTCGGATCTGGCTTGCTTGAGAATCGGGATGTTGGGGTCGGCGTCTTTCCAGAGGGATAGGAAGTCTTTGTAGGCAGCTATGGCGCGGACGCGATCGGCGGAACTTTCCGCAGTGGTAGAGGATTGCGATGTGTGCAGGCCCCGGCCGCTAGGAGCAACGGCAGCTTCGTGTGCTGTTCCGATTCCCGCCTGCAGCGCATTCGCACGCGCCACGCCCAGGCGCGCTAGAGCTCCCGTCCAGCAGTTCCAGACGATACCGCTATGGTCGAGAATCTTCTGGAATTCGGCGGCGGCTTCTTTGCCCTGTCCGGCGGCCAGATAGGCCTCGCCGCGAATGTAGGTTGGATAGAGGCAGGAGATGTTGGCGAGGAAACCAATCTGCCCGAACTCGATAGGTGGCGCCGCAGGCTGCAGATCGTTGAGAGCCTTAGACGGATTCTTCCGATTCAGCGCCACTTGCGCTCGGATGGCGGGCAGCCACAGCGACTGCACCTGCGTGTCGAGCGGATAGCGTTGGTTCAGGTCCTGCGCCAAGGATTCGGCGCGTGCCGTATCGCCTGCGATGGCATAGGCCAGCGCAACTTCGACGTCGACGCTTTGACTTGTGCGGGCGAGCTTCGAAGCCTCTAAGGCGGCCTCCTTCGCTTCCGCAGCATAGCCGAAAACGGCTTGGCGCTGGGCCGCGATCGCCTGCCAGATCGCTCCGGTTTCCTTGCTGTCGGCACGGATGGCGGAATCGACAGACCGCTTCGTTAGTTCGCGCGCCTTCGCTAGATGACCAGCATAAGCCTCGGTGTCCGAGGCAAGCGAAAGCCCAGTGTTCTCTTCCGGCCTGCCCGCAAACCATTTCTGCTGCTCCGCCATAGCGGGGACGTCCGACGAAAGGAAGGCCAGCGCGTACAGAGCGTTGCGGATTGCAAAGTCGTCCTGCTTCTGCGCCGGTGCTTGTTGGATCACCTGCCGCGCTTCCTCGAATCGCTGCGCCCCCAGCAGGAAGGTCGCAAGGTTGCCATATGCGAAGGTATTTTCCGGGGAGAGTCGGAGATACTCTCGCATCTCTTCTGCCGACTTCTCGTATTCTCCTTCCGTGGAGTAGATGATCGCCAGATCGTTGTGAGCATGGGCGGATTGTGGATAGCTCTCGAGCAACAGGCGAAGGGTCGGGCCCGCTTTGTCCAGTTGCCCTGTCACCTGCTGATAGTATTCAGCGCTGATGAGCAACCGTTCCCTCTCGCTGGCGTGCTCCCGTAATGCAAATGCTTTCGCGATGTAATCGCCGGCGCGTCCCATTTCGCCAAGACTCGTGTAGTCATCAGCCAGGTTTTGATAGCCCATGGCAAAGTTCGGGTCGAGTTCGATGGCGCGTTGGTCGTAAGGCAGGCTGGAGGAGATTCCTTTTTCGCGAGATGCCTTCACTCCAAGTGCAATCGCTTGCAAGGCTTCGAGCGAGGACGTTGTTGCCTCGGTCAAAGGCACATCGAGCTTGTTCACTGTTGCCAGCGACTCGCCCAACTCACCACGCATCTTCGACGCTGCCCTTCCCATCTCGTCCAGTACTTGCTCCTTGCTCGCTGCGGTTGCTTGCTCCTGCGCCAGCGGCTCGCCACTCTGACAATTCACTGCCCTTAACTCCAGCACATACTCGCGGCCGAGACTAGCAATCGATCCGCCTATGTAGGCTTTGCTGCCTACGCGCTGGCAAAGCTCGCGGGCTAGGTCGGGTGTGAGCCTGGTCTCCGGCGGACGCGTCATCAGCTTCAATGTCTCGGTCACTTTGTTATCCGAGAGCACATTCAGGAACGGCGACTGGCCCAAAGAAACGCTGAGTGCCGTCTTTAGGGTGTCGTCAAAAACTGGATCGCCGGTCTTGTTGTCGAAGTCGGCAAGGACAATAGTGTCTTTGTCCGTCAGGGGCGCGGCATAGTGCGAGCGGTAGTACATTCCGACTGCCATCAATGCGATGAGCAGGGCAGCGGCCACGACGGAGTAGAGGACCAGTTTCGCGCGGCTGGTAAGGCTGAGCGCGGCGGCCGTTTCCACGTTTTCCGACGCGGCTTCGGGAGATCCAAGTGTTCCGCTTGATTTCGGTATAGCCACGCGCCCTGTCTCCGTGTCGCGCTTCAGGCGCTCCAGATCAGTGCGAATGTCGGCCGCGTGCTGGTAACGCAGGTTACGATCCTTCTCTAACGACTTGAGAATGGTTGCTTCGAGTGCAGCCGGGGTATCGGGATTGAAAGACAAAACCGGCGCTGGTTTCTGGTGCAGAATCGCGCCGCAGATTTCGCCCGCACTCGAACCATCAAATGGCAGCTTGCCGGTCACCATCTGATATAGCAAGGTGCCGAAGGAAAATAGATCCGTGCGGGCGTCCAGTTCCTTGGATCTGACCTGCTCCGGCGACATATAGGCGACGGTGCCCAGCATGGTGCCCGCGCTCGTCAGTTGATTGGAGGTGACTTCGGTTCGCGTGTTGCCGCTCGATGAGGCGCTGGCAATCGTCAGCTTCGCCAGGCCGAAGTCGAGAATCTTGGCGTGGCCACGCTTGGTAACGAAGATATTGGCCGGCTTGATGTCGCGGTGAATGATACCGGCGGAGTGCGCGGCGTCGAGCGCGTCCGCAATCTCGATGGCTAGCGGAAGGAGCCGGTCCATCGGCAGCGGCCGGCCACCGATGCACTCGCGCAGCGTCTCGCCTTCGAGAAACTCCATGGCGATGAAAGCGCAGCCATCGCTTTCGGCAATCTCGTAGATTGTGCAGATGCCGGGGTGATTGAGCGCCGATGCCGCCCTCGCCTCTCTGCGGAAGCGTTCCAGAGACGCCGGGTCGCGGGCGGTTTCCGCGGGCAGGAACTTGAGTGCGAGGAAGCGGCCGAGCGATATATCTTCCGCCTTGTACACTACGCCCATGCCGCCGGAGCCCAACTGTCCAACCACACGATAATGGGAGATGACTTGCCCGACGGCGGAAAAATCTGCCGCGATTGGCGAACCGAGCGTGGGCAGTTGGGCGACGACGTTGGCGACCGGAGGATCGAGGAAACTTCCCGCCTGCCGATCGGACGTCAGCAGGGAGTGGACTTCTTCGAACAGGTCGGCGTCACTGCCACACTGCTGGCGCAGGAATACGTCCTGCTGCTCAGCGTGGAACTGCATCGCCGCCTGAAACAGTTCGTCCACTCGTTTCCAGCGTTCAGCGTCCATCGGGGGTCCCACGACGCATCTCACGGTGCAGCCAGGCGCGTGCGGTGCTCCAGTCCCGCTGGGCGGTGATCGCTGAGACCTTGAGAACCTCGGCCGTCTCCTCGAAATTCAGGCCTCCAAAAAAGCGTAACTCCACAACTTGCGCTTTGCGCGGATCGATTTGTGCCAGCGTTTTCAGCGCGTCGTCGAGCGCGATCACGTCGAAGTCTCCGTCTCGCCCCTGCGACACAAGGATGGTGTCGTCCAAGGATAGTGCATCGGCGCCGGCTCCGCGTTTCACGGCACGGTGGCGGCGAGCGTAATCCACAAGAATTTGCCGCATCAACTGAGCAGCAATGGCGAAAAAATGCGAGCGGCTCTCCCACTGTGGGGCGTTCATTCCCACTAGGCGCAGATAGGCTTCATTCACCAAAGCCGTGGTTTGCAAGGTGTGGTGGGGACGTTCTTGACGCAGTTGAAAATGGGCAAGGCGCTCGAGTTCCTTGTAGACCAACGGCAAAAGCGTGTCCAGAGCCTTGCGGTCTCCTGCCCGCCAGCCCTGAAGTAGTTGCGTGATTTCCTCGGACCGCTCTTGCCCCACGGAAACGCCTCATAGAGGGGGAAGCACTGCTGCGGTAGCGTAGCGAACCGGGCTGGTTCTGTCAAATCATAAACGACTGGGAATCATTGACTTACGTGGCCTCGAAGATTTTTCTGGAACCGATGATGTGTTTTGCCCCCGTTCCGCGCTGATGAGAGACAGGAAACACGGCGCGAAGGCACTACGTTCTTTGCACCGAACTAAAACTGCTGGCTAGCCAGCATAGGAGGATCTTATGTCATGCATCAACGTTCGTTTCGCGAAAACGTCTAAACTCATGTGGCTCACCTGCGCGACGGCGCTCGTTCTGGTTCTCATGCTTCCAAAAGCAACGAGAGCACAGAATACGGCATTCGGCACGGATGCACTCGATCAGAACACCAGCGGTACCGACAACTCAGCGTTTGGATACTATGCTCTGTTCACCAACGCGACAGGCTCGGACAACACGGCTGTCGGGGGTAAGGCGCTCTACGGCAACACAGCGTCTTACAATACCGCCACCGGTTACGGCGCGCTCTACAGTAATTCTAGCGGGGCAAACAATGTGGCCGATGGTTTTAAGGCACTTTTGAGTAACACGACGGGCAGTAGCAATACGGCCGAAGGCTCTGAAGCGCTCTATAACAACAGTACCGGAATCTGGAACACGGCGACCGGGGCTTCTGCGCTTTACCTTAACGGCGGTAACTACAACACGGCGACCGGGGGCGGGGCGCTGTCCAGCAACACAAGCGGCGAAACCAACACGGCAGTCGGCGTCGATGCGCTTTACGACAACCAAACCGGCTCCAATAACACCGCCTTAGGCGCGAGCGCCGGTTTCTACCTGACCACTGGAAGCAACAACATCGAGATCGGGAATGACGGGACTGCCAACGACAATGACACCATCAAAATCGGAGTCCAGGGAACGCAGACCTCGACCTATATCGCTGGCATTCATGGAGCCACCGTCGCCAGTGGCGTTGCGGTTGTCGTGGATTCAGCCGGGCAGTTGGGAGTAAAGACTTCGTCGGCGCGCTTCAAGGAAGCGATCAAGCCGATGGACGAAGCGAGCGAAGCGATCCTGGCCCTCAAGCCCGTAACCTTCCGTTACAAGAAGGATCTCGACCCGCAAGGCATCCCGCAGTTTGGCCTCGTGGCCGAGCAGGTGGAGAAGGTGGACCCAGATCTGGTGGTTCGGGACGAGAAGGGACAGGTTTTCACCGTGCGGTATGAAGCGGTGAACGCGATGCTGCTCAACGAGTTTCTCAAAGAGCATCAACGGGTTCAGGAGTTACAAAACCGAGTCGACACGCTGGCGGGACAAATAGAAGAACAGGCCAGACTCATTGAAGACGTGAGCAACAAGGTGGAGATGCAAAGACCTGCGACAGCGGAGCAGTTGGCTATGTACCAAGTAGCCGGTCCGAAATAACGGTCAAGTAGCAGCGCCTGGAGAACTGCCAAGTAGAAGGATCGGCAACCGTTAGGGAGTTAGGAAAACGGCGCAGCCAGGCCTATACCGGGATGCAGCCGATGACTGAGTGGAATCTAAACAAAGACTGTGCCGCCTGATGTCTGGGCGGCTTTTTTTCGCGTCACGCCGAAGTGATTGCGCATAAGCTCCCTTTTCAACCGCTACTAATAGAGAGAGCCGGGAGTTCCACAAAATTCGGCGCTCTTGTAGAGCAGGGTTTCTGGCTCCGAGGAATGTTTCGTCAATAGCTTTGCAAGTCGGAGTAGGGACCATGATCGCTCATGACCCCCTCCACAGATCCGGACGAGCGGAGTTACCGCATCCGGCTCCCACCTTGGGTGAAGACGCCCAGGCGCACGAGAGGATAAGGATGACA
>Ga0187847_10000829_pt1 | contig 30897 bp, 22 predicted proteins | sample June2016WEW_4_10_FD_132458 | JGI IMG/M metagenome (GOLD analysis project Ga0187847, IMG submission 132458) | Peatland microbial communities from SPRUCE experiment site at the Marcell Experimental Forest, Minnesota, USA - June2016WEW_4_10 | ecosystem: Environmental > Terrestrial > Soil >...
AGACTGTAGTGCAGTAAATACTGCGCTTAACCTGGAGACAGATGCGCAGAAGGAATGCCGGTACTACTTTCTTTTGTGGGCCTTCGCCGGCTATCTCAAGATTTAGAGCCGCCGACAAGCGCCCAAATAATCCGCGCGATTATTTCTCCAAGTTAAGTGCCGCAATCTCCTGGTTCAGTACAGTGTCTCCCGGTTAGGTGCAGTGCGCAAGTGACTGAAAAGATTCGGACGCTGTCTCATGGTGGAGTACAGCGCGACATCAGTGTTCGGGAACCGGTGCAACTTTTGAAACAGCTTCAGCAGTACCAACAGAGCCAAACGAGACGTAGGCTGACGGGCGCTTCTGGTGCTGAACTCGATCGCCTCTTCGGTTGGAGTGAATTCAAGAACCAACTCGTCGGGCGCTGATCGGTTCGGCAAGCCGCGGATAAACAGTCTTTTCGTTGAGAGACAATTTGCCTCCTCCTAGCCGGGGAGGCAAAGCCTAACACGAAACGGGTCGACACGCGAAAAACGTGAGTTTTTGTAGAGAATGCAAGAATATTCAGTCGTTTGCATAAAAATACAGCCTGTTAATCATTTCTCTTCAATAGTTTAAGGGCGATGTGTTAATCGCGAACACGTATCTCGGCATAGGGCCAGGAGATGCCAGAGCGACACGATCATGGAAAGATCTTATCGGAACCGTCCGAATCGAGCTTCTCGCCAAGTCATGCATTCTGCAGGTGTACAACGTTTTGGCGAAACACAACTTAATAACGAAAAACGACAAAGTGAGTCAACGACCTTCAAAGAAAATCGGCTGCCTCGGATGATTGGCTTCAATCGTGGGCTCGGGCTACGGCGGCCTTCTGCGCGATGAGGTTGAAGCTCTTGGCGCGGGCGTCAGCCTCAAGGGCTGCGAGATGGGATTGGGCGAGAGTCGTGGAGCCGGTCTTCATCTCGATTTCACCAGTGGCGAGGCGTGCTTCGAGCTCTTCTTCGAGATAGCCGTGCTTCTTGGCCTCGGAGGCGATTGACGCCAACTGCTTGATCAGGGCTGTGCGGTCAGGGCTAGCAACGGGCGCGTCGTCCAAACCCTTCACACGAGCGGCAATGATTGCGTTCACCATGCGAAGCTCGAGGTTCTTGCCTTTTTCTGAGAGGGCCACGGCCTGTTCGGCGGCGTGCTTTGCTTCGTCGAATTTCCGTTCTGCTACCAGAGTGCGCGCAAGAAGGCTCCAGGCTTGAGCCTCGTCGTCTTGCGACTTCTCTTTTTGAAAGTCCTCGACCACCTGCCGGGCAACGGCCTCGGATTCGGAGGGGGCGCGGCCTTCCTCCAGCGTCAGGTCGGCAAGGAGCATTCGAGTCTCGGCCAGCGTGACTTTGTCACCCGCCTGTTTTCGAATCGCCAGGGAATCCTCGAGCATTTTGCGCGCGCGGGCGAAGTCGGCTTCCGTTAGCAATATTTCACCCAGGCTGTAAAGGGCGAATCCGGAATCGTATTGATCGCCCAATTTGGTGAACTGGCTCAACGAATCTTCGAAGCCTTGCTTAGCGGCCGGGAGATCTCCACGCAGCTCCTCAACGTTCGCCAGGTTGTATCCAACGATGGCCGCCGATCCTGCATCCCCGACGGCACGATCCAGCTCCGCTGCCTCTTTGTAAAGGCGCAGAGCGCCGTCTAGATCGCCTTCTTCCAAAAGAACGTTGGCGAGGTTCGCAGTGACTTTACCCGAACTCGCAGTGTTGTCGAGCTGGCGGAAGATGGCCAGCGATTCGCGGTAGATCTTGTCAGCGGCGGCCAATTCTCCCTGTTCGTGGTAGAGCAGCCCCAGGGTGTTCATGGCATTTGCCATGCCACCCTCGTATCCGATACTGCGGAACATATCGAGGGCCTGCCGGTCAAGGGCGATGGCCCCGGGCTGATCGGATTCCGTGATGGCGTTGGCCCAACTGCGCAACGCCTCGGCTTCGCCCGCGCGGTCGCCCGCGGTCGCATAGGTGTCACGCGCCTCGCGGCAAGCGGCCGCAGTATTCTCAGGTTGTCCGAGGAACCTGAGATCGCGGCATTGCTGGAGGAGCACTCGAGCCACGAGTAATCGCGCCCCTTGGGCTTGGGCTTTTTGCAGGGCGCGTTGCAGCGGCTCTTGTTCGTGCTTGTAGTCCGATAGATCGTCCCAAGCCTGCGCCTCCTGCAGGTCAATGCGAGCGTCGCCAGAACCAGATGAAGGAAGTTTGCGCATATTTGCGATGGTGGCAAGCGCATCGTTCGGTTTCGAGCCGTCGTATTGCGCGTGTGCCAGGCGTAAAACGTAATCAAGGTTGTCCGGGAAAAGGGTGGAGAGCGTGCGATACACATCAATCGCTTTGGCGAACTCATGGTGGGCCAGCCGGTAACTGCCTTCGACGAGGAGACGATCTTCACGCGAGAGGTTGGCCGACAGCTGAAACGCCAGCTTCGCCTGGTCGCTGGCCTTCTTGTCGTAGCCCAACGCGGACCAAGCTTCGGACAGGGCGGCGTGGGAAAGTGGATACTTCGGGTCTGCCGAAAGCGAGCGCTGGAGCAGATCGCACGCGGCTTGCGCGTCGAAGACGCGCAGACGAGCCAATCCTTCCGCGTACAAACGGGCGGCTTCAGGGTTTGCCGGCAAGGAAGCTTTCACCCTGATGGCGTCTTCCGTGGAAACCGCGCCCAGGCCTAGTTTTTCGCGCAGTTGCGTGCCGGCGCGCGAGACGAGGTCGAACAGGTCATCCTCACGTCCGGTTGTCGCCACCTCGGCCATGGTCTCTCCGGCCACGGCGTCCTGGACGCGGAGGTCAAGGCGTATGCTGCCCTTGGATTTCCCGCCAAGGCTGGCATAAGAGCCCAGCACGACGACGTCTGTGCCCAGACGTTTGTGCAGGCGGGCCAGCGTATCTTTGGAGAGGCTGTCCGCATCAGGCACGAGCAAATCCAGTTTGGTGCGAGCGACATCCTCACCGGGAACGAGACGAAGCTTTTCACCCGCGGCCAACTCGGTGTTCATCATCTCGGCCAACGCCGTCGAAAGCCAGGCATCTTCGGGGCGTCCCGAGAGATCGCGGAAACCGAGCACAGCCACCGAGCGGCGAGCGGGAATGGTGGGAGTTGCAGAGGCGACTACAGCATGGCGCGCGCGATACGAGCGATAGGCACGATACCCGACGACCGAGCCTGCTACCAATAACAACGCCGTGCCCGCCCAGAGGAAGCGGCGGGAGGGGCGAGAAATCTGAGTGATGGTAACGCGTTCGATCGATTGGCTCTCAACGACCAGGTTCTCGTCGGCCGAGGAAGATGAGGTGATCTCGGTGACCTCCTCCGCAAAACGGTAGCCGCGTCCAGGGACAGTGACGATGTAGCGGTTCTTACCGGCGGAGTCGCCGAGGATCTTGCGCAGGACGAAGATGTTCTGGGCCAGATTGGATTCTTCTACAAACGTGTCGGGCCAAACCTTCTTTAACAGATCGTCCTTCAGAACGACCATTTCGGAGTTCTCGACCAGCACCAGAAGGATGTCAAACGCCTTGGGCTGCACCGGGACGGGCTTATTTTCGCGTAAGAGCATGCGGCGGTCGGGGTCAAGCCGGAACGGACCGAATTCGTATAAGCTCCTTTTTTTGTTAGTCATAGCCAGCCCAAAGAATCTCTGAGAATCTCTGAGAACCTCTGATGGCGTTTCTAAAGACTTCTGACGGCCATCTGCGGCAGGATCGCACTCGTTGGCGAGCGGCCAAGGAAGTTGAGCCCGATGTGGCGAGCAATTTATCACGAGTTCCGGCGTAGGGCAAAAGCATCCGAGATTGCTTCGGCAACGTTTAGAAGGACTGAGATCACCGTGGAAACCGACCGGATTTGGATCATTCGCAAATCGCAGACAACAAGAGGCTGGTGTGCGGAATGTGGCCGCGAGGTGGACATAGTGGAGCTGAAAAAGGCAGGCGTGGTTCCGGGGAAGAACCCGCAGGCGCTGACAGCTCAACCGATGCTCCCCGGCTGTGGGGATAGCCGGGGATGGCATTGGTCGCAGGGTGGGGATGGATCGTTGCGGGTCTGTCTGGAATCGGTGGTGAAGCCGCAATAACAAATATCTGGATTTGCGATTACCAAAGAAGTTTTGTCGGAGACCCGCAAATCTTCCACGAAACAATTCAAACGATTGGCATAGAGTTGCCAAACTAACTAAGGAGAACAACGATGAAACGAAAAACAACGTCACTTTTTCTGGGAATCTGCTTGGTCCTCGTGGCAGGCGCAACCAGCCCTGCGTTTGCACGATCGACGACCGCTTACAACTCGTTCAAGGTCTGGATGGCGGATAAGGGTCAATTTAAGGCTACCTACAGCTGCCTGACTGAAAGTTTCGGGGCGGTAGTCAATCAGTGCGCATTCCCGGTGAGCCTGCTCTTCGATGTGCCAGTCGATACCGAAGGAAGCCATTCCTTCACGGTGCAGAATTACTTTGACGGAAGCGATGCCGATAACACTTTCACCTGCCAAGCCTACGCGTACAACGGTGTTGGCGGCATTGTCAATGGCGATACCATCAGCTTCACGACTCCGGGGCAATCGCTCTCCGCTACGGTCACGGTGGCCGGGGCCTCCAGCGCTCAATTGATTTGCAAGGATATTCCCGAGGGCGGAGGTGTTGCCAATATCAACTGGAATCCGTAACCAGGAAGGGAATCACCCAACCTTTCATGTCGCAGCGCCATACACCGGTACCGCAGGGCCAAGGGCATCACGGATCTCGAAGCCCTGCGGCGGCCGGCTACGTCTGGATCCCCGCATCGATGGATCGCCACATCAATCGTCCACACCAGACGGTTGCATCCGCGTGATGTTCTTCTCCCGGTGCTAGGCTCTAGCGCCCGGAAACCCACCTTAAGAAACTCCGGCGCGGCAACCTTGTTTCAACAGTGATCGCCCTTGGCTCTAGACTGTGAACGTGCAAAAGTGCGCGAAATGCGGAAAGCGATTCGACAACGGCCATGGCAAGTGCCCCACCTGCGGTTGGGAGTCACTGGATAATCCGCACGATGTCACCGAACTCGCGGAAAACCAATTGTCGATGGACGAAGTCGTCAACCAGCGCCTCTATTACCTGCGCTGACAATCATGGTAACTTGGTTCTTTCGTTCTTGCGATCTGGTCGTGGCTGCAATTTTGGCACGCCCTCTCCTTCTCATTTGCTGCTAACAGACGAGATGTCTTGAATCTGGCTCGGAGGTGGAAATTGAAAGCAGTGAGAATTGCTCTTGCCAATCTCCGGTACCCATCAACACCTCGAGAATCGGTGACACTTGCCCAGGAAGCCATCACGCAGGCTGCGGCGCAAGAAGCTGAGCTTATCTGCTTTCCTGAATGCTACATTCCCGGCTATCGTGCCGCTGGAAAACAGCTGCCCACTCCCGACTCAGCCTTTCTTGAGGATGCGTGGGATAGAGTAGCGATGACCGCGCGAGCGAGCGGGCTTCTGACCGTACTCGGCACAGAACGAGTCACCGAAATGGGGCTATTGGCCACGGCGCTGGTCATTGACGGGAACGGAACTCGCTTGGGGTTTCAGGACAAGGTCCAGATAGACCCTTCGGAGGAGGCAACCTACGTTTCCGGCGCCGTCAGACAGGTCTTTCGAATGGGTCCGCTCACCTTCGGTATCGTGATCTGTCATGAAGGTTGGCGCTACCCTGAGACGGTACGATGGTCTGTCCGCAATGGTGCGCAGATCGTATTCCACCCTCAGTTCCATGAGGCTGGACCGAACGGTTTGTCACCATCTGTCTACGCTGACCCGCGGAATACATTTCATGAAAAAGCCGTTCTATGCAGAGCAGCCGAAAATACCTGCTACTTCGCCACTGTGAACTACGCGAGCGCCGGGTCGCCAACAACTTCGGCAATCGCCCGGCCTGATGGGACACTCTTGGTTGCACAGCCATACGGTCAAGAGGGCCTGCTCATCGCGGACATCGATTTGGGAACTGCGACAGGTCTCTTGGCACACCGACTTCGGACGACTCAGGACAGTGCTGCGCGGTGAGGCCTAGCCATCGGGCGATGAGCTCTTCGATGATGATCGAAAGGCTCAGTCCAACAGCAGTCGGTATACGGCATTCTACACAAGGTGATCAACGGCGCGCCGTTGACTAGCGTGCTTCGGGACGAAGGCCTCAGCTAATTAGCCTTTTCGCGATTTTCAGGAATCCCTGCGGTCCAGCATCGTTCAACTGGATCAAATCGCGGGACTCGCGCCCGAATAACATGATGAAAAACGAGCAATTCTGCTATAAACAAAATCTGAAGCGCTTGCACAGTCGATGAGTCCCTTTTTGCAAACGATGCCGAAAATGCCGAAAACCCAACACTGGGCCTTACGTAGAATCAACAGGTTAGAAGGAAATGAATAAAAGTTTGTTTGGTGTTAACTTGCGTCTATTCAATGACTTAAACTGGATGTGTTAATCGCGAACACGTATCTCGGCATGAGGGCCTAATTTCCGTCCAGCGCCGCAGATGGCCATCCATCGTTCCAGTCAAGGGTAGAAACCTGCAAAGAGGGCCGTCCCGTCGCAGCGTCATAGGCGTGAAAAACAATGATGTCTCCATCCCGCTGCGTCAAGATGGACGCGCCTCCCGGTCCGAACCAACGCTGGTTGCCTGTCAGCACCGGGCTGCCCCCACCCTCTAGCATCGGCTTCCCGCTCCGGTCAAAATAGGGCCCGGTTATACTGCGCGAACGACCTACCATAGTTTTGTAAGTGCTCTTAATTCCGCGGCAGCATAGGTCGAAGGAAACGAAAAGGTAGTAATAGTCGCCATGATGAACGATAAATGGAGCCTCGATGGCCTGCCAGTCCGGCGGCAAGCCCGGGGGTGCGGGAGGAGGATTGTCGGGACGTCTACGGCTTGCCAAAGAATACAGATGCGTATCTTCCGTTGACAGCTTGCCCGCTTTTCGATCGAGCTTTCGCATCTTGATCCCATTCCAAAAGCTGCCAAACGCCAACCACGCTTGCCCATTTTCGTCCAAGACGAGATTGGGATCGATCGCATTGAAATCGTCTTTTTCCGTGGATTCCAGGACCAACCCCTGATCCACCCAACGGAACACGGAGTTCCTTGGATCCAAAGTCTTGTTGGTCAGCAGAGCGATGCCCGAGGTATTCACTCCGAACGCGGAATAGGCATAATACAGATGGTAGAGGCCATCGAAATAGGAAATATCCGGAGCCCATAGCTCTTTCGTATTTGGACTGACCTTGTGGATCCAATCGGGAATTCCGGGCAGCACATATCCGCATCGGCTCCAGTGATGCAGATCTGAGGAACAACGAACCGGCAGTTCGCCATCCCGCTTCGGTTCGGTCGCCGTGCCAAACAGATACCAACTGTTGCCGTCCTTAGCGATGGAAGGGTCATGGGTTCCTTCCACATTGCCGGCGACGCTGATGACCTGCGGCTGGGAAGAGGTTGGTGCTTGCCCATAAGTGGACGGGGCCAAGAATGCAGTCGCAATTATCGCTATGGGGGCAAACAAACGTGCCGTTCCTATTTTCATAAGTCAATTCCTCCAGGAAGCGCAATCAAGTTTTCCTACTTTGACTCATTTCGACCGTGCACTGATTTCAGATTGAAAAATGCTGGGCCTGCTCAACTATGCTTTTCGCAGTTTAGCGAGTTCGCTTCGGATGTTTTCCAATCGATCTTGTTTACGGTAGTATTCCGCCCTGGCCTCATTACTGGGGTTCGCTTGCTGCCAATACAGTCGATTGGCGAAATGGATCAAGTCGATCTCTTGCTGCAACACCGCGATTCTGGCTTCGCTCGCGGCTTCGGTTCCATCGTCATCCCCCTGTTTCCCTTTCACTCCCATCCCCCAGGACTTCAAGCTCTCGCATGTGCAATTCCCGCGGGACGGGAACTCACATGTTTTGCCGACTGCGAAACGCCGCGTATAGACCCAGTTCGATCTCGTTGCACCTTGATAATCGCTACTAACATTACAAGGGCCTTCGTGAACCACTAACTCCTACCGGACCGCGTCGCCTAGTTCGGAGACATGGCGGTCGACTTCCTCAGCAATAAGTTGGTCTGCATTACGTATTCGGTCCCATTAGGAAGAGGTTCCTCCCGCTCCACTTCGGCAAGGAGAGCCTTGAACGCCAACGTGGCCAGTTCGGGCTGCGACATCTGCACCGTGGTCAGAGGTGGCGACATGAATTGCGCCAGTCGAACGTCGTCAAAGCCGATCAGCGATAAGTCGCGCGGAATGACAACGCCCTCCTCATAACTCTTCTTCATTACGCCAATGGCGGTCAAGTCATTCGAGCAGAGAATTGCCGTGGGTTTAATTGGGAGGCTCAGCAGTTGCTCAGCGGCTCGCGCTCCTCCGTCTGTCGTGTGATCTCCTTCCACAATGAAAAGCGGGTCGCCCGCGAGTCCGAGTTCGCGCATCGATAGGACGAACGCGTCTCTCCGCGCGATCGCGGATTTGAGCCTCAGCGGACCGGCAACGAAGGCGATTCGTTTATGACGCAAGGCCGCAAGATGCTGAACAGCCTGGCGAATTCCATGTAGGTAGTCGATGCGTATATTGCTGATCCGGGGAAGGGCAGGACCGACATCGATGAAGACGAGTGGAACCTGGCGCGATTTCAGATCTTCGAGCAGCAATTCCTCCATTCCGAAGGTCATCACCGCCACCCCGTCGACGCGGCGCTCAATCATTCGCCGAACGGAACTCGCCATCAGCTTTGGGTCGTGGACGGTTGATGTCAGCAGAATCTCGTATCCATTCTCGACGGCAATCCGCTCGAATCCGGCAACGATCTCCGGGAAGAATGGATTGGTGATGTCGGAGACGATCAGGCCGAAGATTCTGCTTTTCCCGCAGACCAACGCACGTGCCTGGGTATTCGGGTAGTATCCGAGTTCGTCGACTACTTTCCAGACCCGTCGGGACAACTGCGGATCCACTGTAGGGACGCGATTGATGGCGCGCGATGCCGTAGCCGTCGAAACCCTTGCGCGCCGCGCGATTTCCCGCAGATCCATATATTTAGAAGCGCGACGGCAAAACCGCAGCAGTCATTTGCCAAACCTCCATTGACCTGTCTATGATTTTCAATCGGGCGAAAGCGAGTAGCACACGGTGTCTTAACAGTAAATTCGTTAGGATACAATGAGCTTGAACTGAACTTTTTGGGGACGTGGCGGTGCCCTACCCGATGAGAATCACCCGAGTTTTTTGGGGGTGACAATAGCAGGCCGAGCGTGATAGACCAGATTGTGGCTAAGAGGTGGATCGATGGCGGCACCGCCCGAGTCTGTCGCGAGCGTGGATCCCCAAACCGGGCGTCCGGCAGTAGTCGAGGTCGTGGACAAATCGGCAGTTTTCAAAGAGCTGGAAAACATTCTTGCCAGCCCGCCCTTTCGAAATAGCAGCCGCAGTAAACAATTTCTCTCCTACGTTGTCCAACATAAGCTTGGCGGGCATGGCGAACTGCTGAAGGAGCGCAGCATTGGAGCCGATTTGTTCCACCGCCCCGCTGATTATGCCACGGGAGACGACCCCGTAGTTCGAGTGCAGGCTGGCGAGGTGCGGAGGCGGCTCGAGCAGTATTATCATGAGTCTTCCAAGGCGTCCGAAGTACGCATCGACCTTCCCGTAGGGAGCTATGTTCCCGAATTTCACCGCACGCCTGTCGGATTGCCAATTGAGGCAGCAACTCAGCCGCTCAAGGAGCCGAGAAACAAATGGAAAATGCTTGCTTGGACAGCGCTTGCTGTCAACCTAGTGTTAGCCGCTGTCTTGGTCGCACCTAGCATCCAGCGCAAAGTGGCTCAGCCCTCAGCCTTGCAGCAGTTTTGGACCCCCTTCTTTTCCACTTCGCAACCTGTACTCATCTGTCTTCCCAAGCCGATTTTCTATCGCCCGTCATTCTCGCTATACGACAAGTACTCGAAAACGCACCCGGGCACTTTCCAGACCCAGGTCGAGAGGTTTAACCAACCACTCCCGCTGGATCCAGAGGAAAAGATCTTATGGGGAGACATGCTCACCTACCCCGATTTTGGTCTGGTCTCAGGCGACGTTTACGCTGCCTTTCGAATTTCCGAGGCATTAGCCCGAATCGGCAAGCCAAGCCAGCTTCGAATTGGCAACGAATCGTCATTCGACGAGCTCCGCAATTCTCCTGCAGTGCTAATTGGAGCGTTCAGTAATCGGTGGACGATGGAGATGACATCGGACCTGCGTTTCGTTTTCGAAGACAAGGACGGGATCCTCTGGATACATGACCGAACCTCTCCCGAAAAGAAGTGGTTCTGCCGATTGGGGCTGCACCGAGAAGTGATCTCGGACTTTGGAGTGGTCACTCGACTACTGGACTCCAAGACCGGCCATTCGGTTGTGAGTGTGGCAGGAATTACGGCACCTGGCACCGACGCAGCGGCGCAGTTTGTCTCTAACCCTGAGTACTTGTCTGAGCTGGCGCGGACAGCACCTCACGGATGGGAGAAGAAAAATATGCAAGTCGTTGTGCAGACATCGGTCATCGATGCGGGTGCCAGCCCTCCTCGGGTCGTGGCCTCCTACTTCTGGTAGGGCTCCTCGTCGCGGTTTGTGAGACCTGTAGACGAATCTACAGAGTCGCCGGGTGTGCTTTGTCTCCCTATTCTCTCAGAGATAGTCTCCACATTTTCACTCCGGTCGCAGCCAATGCATCCAACACGTGCGCTGTTGGCCTTGGATCGCGATAAGGAAGCATGTGACAGTTTCTTTTGCCAGGATGGTGGGCTATCCATGTCATTGCCAGCAAATAACTTAAATTGAATTCTCAACCGTAACATACCGTATGCATACCGTGTGTTACTCGAAAAGCTCGAATCGAGGAGCTCATATAGTAGCGCGCAAGCAAGCAAGCAAACGTTTACTCGGAGTCCTCGTCCGCAACCGAGCAATTGATGAACAAGGCCCATTTTCGGCTCGCCCACGTTCGCCGCAGCCCGTTCCTATTCAGCCGTGTCGGCAATTGCATGGCTGCTTTCCATTTCCTGTTCGCCCTCTGTCTCCTTCAAGGCTGCGGCGGTGGTTCTTCCACTTCCTCGACTCCGCTAACTGTCACTACGACATCTCTGGAGAGCGGCACAGTTTCTGTGTCCTACTCAGCGACGCTGGCGGCAACTGGCGGCACTGGCACCGGGTACTCTTGGACAGTCTCTGCAGGTGCCCTGCCGGGAGGATTGACTTTGGCGAGCAGCGGCATGCTCTCGGGTACGCCAACCGGTTCCGGAACCTTCAATTTCACCGTCCAAGTTGCGGATTCGTCAGCGGCCGCGGCCAACGCAGGTCTCAGTATCGTCGTCGCGCCTGCCGGTCCGTTAACAAATTACGAATTCACAGGAGACACCTCTCCCGTTCACGATCCAAGCATTATTCGACAGGGAACGACCTATTACGCCTTCTCCACCGATGCCTCTTCGATTCAAGGCGGCTTCATTCCGATTCGCTGCTCGATGGACAAGACCGCCTGGACAGCCTGCGGATACGTTTTCAGCACTTTGCCGTCATGGATAGCCGGGGCAGTCCCGAAAGCAACGGAAATCTGGGCGCCGGACGTCTCCTACTTCAACAGCCTTTATCACGTCTATTATGCCGTTTCTTCTTTTGGGTCGAATGTTTCGGCCATAGGACTGGCGACCAACACCACGCTGGATTCGACTGATCCGAATTACAAGTGGGCCGATCAGGGCCTGATCCTGCAGTCTTCCGCTTCTGGCGACTTTAACGCCATCGACCCGAACATCTTGATCGACGCAAGTGAGTCTGTCTGGCTTAACTACGGGAGTTTTTGGACCGGAATCTACCAACAGCAGATCGATGCGGCGACCGGGCAAATCCAATCGGGCTCAGCGACCTACCATTTAGCCCAGCGCGCCGCCGATGTGGCTAACGATCCGATCGAAGGCACCTCCCTGGTTTATGAAAACGGATATTACTATCTCTTCGTTTCGTGGGATTACTGCTGTGAAACGAATCCTGCGCAGAGCGACTACAAGATCGTAGTTGGGCGCGGAACTAGCCCCAATGGTCCGTTCACCGACCAGAGCGGTGTTGACATGGTGGATGGCGGCGGAACGATCCTCTTGCAGGGAGATACAACATGGGCGGGGCCAGGCGGGCAAACCGCGTATATCGATGCGACCGACGGCGACCTGATTGTCTTTCATGCGCTGCTGCTATCGCAGAACGGATTGGATTATCTGTTTGTGAGGTCGCTGACTTGGGCCAACGGTTGGCCCGTGATCGGAACCTCGACGGTTCCCGGGGCGTCCAGAGTCATGCGAAGCGAAGAGAAACGCATGGATTCGCCCGATTGGCACTGACTTGGCCTGCGACGCGAGGCTGAAAAGAGCGGTTGAAGAAAGGCGGCGCGCGCAGTTTGTCGAGAGCATAGAGGAAACGCAGAAAGCATTAGAGCGTTAAAAGAGTTTTCTTGGAGCTTGTTAGTAACCGTTTATTTGCGAACTTAAATCAACGAAATCCGGCCCAAGAGAGGCATCTAGGGCTTCTTGGAGAAACATATATGATGCATGAAGTGCAGCCGTCCATCCGCACAAGTTTTCAATCCTGGGTCCAGGCCATAGGAGTCGCGATATTCGCTATGCTTCTGGTAGGGCTGCCAGCGATGGCCCAGCTGGATACAGGATCGATCAGCGGCGTCGTCACCGATCCTTCCGGAAGTGCGGTCAAAGATGTCACAATTACCGCGAAGGAGACGAGCACGGGCACAATTTATAAGACGATCAGCTCCGGCACTGGATACTACGTGTTTCCCTCCGTGCGCACCGGCACATATGAATTGGCGGCGGAGCCTTCCGGTGGCTTCAAGACGGCGGTGTACTCAGGTGTTGTCGTGACTATCGCCTCGCGCGTAGGCCGGGACATAGCGCTTGCGGTGGGTGCTGTGTCAGAGACAGTGGTGGTAACAGCCGAACCTTTGACACTGGAGACAGAAACGTCGAGTGTTGACGACAATATTACGCGGGCCCAGGTCTACGATCTTCCCCTGGCTGTGTCGGGCAACTTGCGTTCGATCTCCTCGCTGGAGTTTCTGGTGCCGGGCGCAGTCGGTCCCGGAACATCTTCGGGTGGGTCGGGTTTTCAAATGACCAAAATCGCCGGCGGTCAGACTGAAGGAACGGACTACCTGGTGGATGGCATCACGACCAACCGGATGGAGAACGGATCGGGCTCGTTCGACATAATCGCTCCTTCGGTGGAATCAATTCAGGAGTTCCATGTTGACATCTCCGGGATGTCGGCGGAATTCGGCAGAACCACCGGCGGGTTGGCTAACTACAAAACGCGCTCAGGAGCCAACGACTATCACGGGGCGGTTTTCGATTATTACAAGAATGCTGTGCTTGACGGCAACAACTGGTTCAACAATGGTTATTTGGCGCTCAACCCGACGGAGGGGGCGTTACTCAAGCGTCCGCCCGACACCAAGAACAACTACGGCATTTCTCTGGGCGGCCCACTCCGGATACCGGGGGTGTACGACGGTCACGACAAGACGTTCTTCCTGTTCAGCTTCGAGCAGTTGTTCTATCACACGGGGGCTGCCCCGACTTCGATTATTCCAACTCCTGCCGAACTCGGCAGCGACGGGCAGTACTTCGATTTCTCTTCTACGCTCGGCGGTCCGATTCTCGACAGCAACGGAAACCAAGTTTTCGGAGGGTGCAGCAACAACTTGATACCGCTGTACTACGGTGAAATTTTTGATCCCCAATACGAGGCGAACAATTGCAACAGCAGTCCATTCCCGAATAACAAGATCCCCATCGGCCGCGAGAGCCAAGTGGCTAAGGCAGTGCTCAAGTACATGCCAGCCCCGAATTTAACGGGCGCGACCAACAATTTTGTCAACCAAACGACCGACAGCTTGGCGCAGACAGTATGGAGCGTGCGGATCGACCAAAACCTCAGTCAGAAGCACAAGATCTGGGGTTTCTATAGTGCGAGAGAAAACTACGACCGTGGCGGCGGCGCCAATCTGCCTCCACCCCTCACCTCGGCCGGCGGCGGCGGAGTTGATCAGTTTGGCAAGCTGTCGCGCGCGGGATGGGATTGGGTTTTATCCCCAACTCTCGTCAATTCATTGACGTTCGGCACCAATCGCTCCAACAACTATAACCAGTCGGCAGCTGCGCGAATGGGGACCAACTGGGATAACACGCTAGGAATCGCCAACGGCTCCGGTCCGGTTTTTCCTGGATTTGTGTTCAACAGTAGCCCCTATCCAAACATCGGCGAAAACGACGACGCGCAGGATGTGGACAATACGATTGCACTGAACGATGTCGTTCACTGGCAGCATGGCACGCACAGCTTGAGCATCGGAGGTGAGGCGCAGTATCACCAATATTCGTTCGTCAGCAAAATCGGCGGCACGTGCAGTGGCACATCCGGCTGCTTCACCTTCTGGCCGAACCAGACGGCATCTGACACTACGTACTGGGGACGCGACGGCAACCCCTTCGCCGCATTCCTCGTTGGTCAAGCCGGCACAGCTAACGCACTGAAGCAGATTCATGCACCGCGCTGGATTACTCACACGACTGCGCTTTTTGTGCAGGACGACTGGAAGGTCAAGCGTAACCTCACCTTCAATCTCGGACTCCGCTGGAGTTTTGACACTCCGCGCCACGAGGCGGAGGGCGACACAACCAACTTCAACCCAACTACACCCAATCCAGGAGCGGACGGATACTTGGGTGCGTTGGTCTTCGCCGGAAAAGGAACTGGCCGAAACGGCAACGTTGGCGAGACCTGGGCCAACAGCTACTACAAGGATATCGAGCCTCGCGTCGGATTTGCCTATTCGCCGGCATCCCTGCACGACAAGGTTGTCTTTCGCGGCAGTGGAGGCATCTACTACGGGCCCCTGGTTTATGCCGACTTCGGCCAAGGAACGCTTCAAGGATTCACTGCAAACCAAACCCTATTCGCGGGAGATCCTCTGTCTGGTCCGCAGGTTGATGCGGGGCTTCCCGCGCTGCCGAACACTCCAAACCTCGATCCATCCCAGTCGAATGGGCAGGGGGTGGACTACGTAGCGCCCGGCTTCGGGCGTCCGGCAATGGTGAACTCGTGGAACTTGGAAACCCAAGTCCAGATCAAACCGGATCTCTACTTCTCGCTCGGATACATCGGTAACCACGCCACCCGACTGCATGGATTGCTGAGCTATCCGAACGACATCCCACAGAGCGCTCTGAGTATGGGCACTTGTCTCTTATGGTGGGCCGTCGCGCCTTGTCCCAATGGCTTTAACTCACCACCGATTCAGCCATATCCAGGCTTTTCGTGCGCATCTGGCTGCACCTATGGAATCTCCGAGCCGGTGGAGCAAGCACTGCGCCCGTTCCCGCAAGTTGGCTACATCAACGAGGACAGCTACCTGCAAAACGTAGGGCAGTCCAGCTACGAAGCGATGGCAGCCAAACTAGAGAGGAGGTTCCATAACGGTCTGAACGTGCTGGTCTCGTACACCTTCTCGAAGACGATCACCGACGCAGACAGCATCCAGCCCTTTTACAGTACCCTGCAAAGCCAAGGTGGAACCCAGAACCCCTATGACCTCAAGGCCGAAAAGGCAGTGAGCAACCAGGACATTCCCCACAACTTTGTCGCAAGCTACATTTACGAGTTACCGGTCGGCCGCGGGAAGCGCTTCCTTGCGGGTGCTCCTGGGCCTGTAAACGCGATCATCGGTGGCTGGCGAGTCAGCGGCGTGAATCGCTATTTGAGTGGACAACCAATAAGCTTCTTTGGGGCTAATGGTATTCCAGGCTTCGACAATGGCATTCGTCCGAACCGTGTGGCGGGCCAGACCGCGCGCCGCCAGGGCGCATTCAACCCCTTGTTATTCGACAACACGGGGACCACTGGCTACGATCACAGTTCGGGTGCATGCACTACCGGCTACTGGAACTGCAGCGCTTTCGCGGACCCTAACCCCAATCCTGGGATCAACGTTCCGTACGTATTCGGCAATATGCCACGCAACTCGGGGGACATACGTTCTTTCCCCTTCTACGACGAGGATGTCGGCATTGCCAAGACCTTCGCGATTACAGAACGGGTGAAAGCGGAGTTCCGTGGAGAGCTATTCAACGTATTCAACCGGCATGTGTTCAACAAACCCGACTCCGGCGTTCAGGACACGAGCTTCGGCCAAGTTGGCAGTACTCTTCTTGGACCAAGAAATGGCCAGTTCGTGCTTCGGTTTAGCTTCTAGGTAAATCGGGGTTCGAGAGGCTGTGCCTCAGGACAGCGACACTCGCCCGGCAGGCCGTACTTGGCAGCCGGGCGATCACGATTAACAGATCTGCGAACTCGTCGTAGTATGCGCTGTAGCTAATCCCTGCATCTTCTTTCTCGGATCGGCTATGCTTAGGATTGTGTTCCGTCTTTCCTCGCGATTGCTGACGATCACGTCGGTTTTGACCGTCTGCTGCCAGCTTGGAATCGCACAAAGAGACGATGAGAAGTCCTTGTTCGAGCAGGGAAACGTCGCTCTGCGAAGAGGTGACGCCGCCGAAGCCGTCAGCGATTTTCAGCGGTTTAGTCGGCAGCAACCGAACTCTGTAGAAGGGCACTTTAATCTCGGTCTAGCATTGCAGTCGGCTGGTCAATGGGAAGAGTCTCTCGCCGAGTTGCACAAGACCTCGTCTCTGCAGCCGGGTATGCGCGGCGTTCGGCTCTTCAGCGGCATCGCGAACTATAAGTTGAACCATCTTTCCACGGCACATGACGAACTAATCCGCGAGACTCAACTTGAACCCAAGAACGCCGCCGGATGGATGTGGCTGGGAGTTATCGAACTGGCCCAGAACCATGCCGATGCGGCTGCCGCGGCGCTCGACAAAGCAGCCGCGCTCGATCCCACCAACCTGGACATTCTGTACCACCGGGCAAGGGCGCATTTGCTGATTTCCAAAGCAAGCTTCGCGGCGATGTTCAAGCTTAGTCCTGACTCTTGGCGGGTCCATGAAGTGCTCGGCCAGGCAGATGTCGAAGCGTTTCGCACTGACGACGCAATCAGCGAGTTCCGGCTCGCCGTGCGCGTTGCACCGCATGAACCGGGGCTCAACGAGGAACTCGGAGACGCCTGCTGGACGGCCGGCAAGTTGCAGGAAGCCGATGATGCTTATTCCGAGGAGATCAAGAACGACACCGCCAACGCCGTTGCTCTGTACAAGCTGGGCAGTTTACGAGTGACTCTAGACGACGCAGCCCACGGAGTGCCTCTCTTAGAACGTGCTCTGGCTCTCGATCCGACAATCAGCGATGCACACTACTATTTGGGAAAAGGCGAAGCCGCGTTGAGCAAGGATGATCTGGCCATCGAGCACTTCAGGCTAGCAACAAACCCGCAAGGGACAGAGGAACTGAGGATCATGTCGTGGTATCAACTCGCAACCCTGTATCGCAACCTCCATCGTACCCAGGAAGCGGGTGAGGCACTTGCTGCCTTTCGCAAAATGAAGACGGCACGAGATCAGCGGCGCGAGAGCAAGTTGGGAGAGCAGACTCGGAGGCGCGATCAATTGCCGCGGCAAGAAGCGATTCCGGCCACAGCAGATCTTCCATAGCTCGCGGAATTCGATTGTCGCTTCATGTTCAATATCGCCAGGAAGATTGATGAGAGGACTAAGCTTTCGGAACACGATGACCGGTGCGATGAACGTCGCGGTCAAGAGAAGACTGCGCCGATCGAAGCGTACATCTTCCGTGGTGCTCGGAGCGATGCTGTCAGCCGGCGTTCTGCTTACCCCGATGTTGTCGGCGCAGACGCATTCTGGAAGCTCGGACCTGTCTGCGCGGCAGCAAGGAACCTCACAAGCCGGCATGGCCACCGGCGGAATTCATCGAGCGGAATTCGACAGCGAACATCGTCCGATTACGGCTGGCGGCTTCGTCAAAACCGGCCCGGTGATCTTCTTGAATGCCGCTGGGGAAGCAGGCCTCACCACCTGGCATCACACGGCTGGCACCTCCGAAAAGCGCTTCATTCTGGAAGCCAACGGCGCCGGTGTTGCGCTGCTTGATTACGACAATGATGGCTGGCTCGACATTTACATGGTGAATGGCACAACCTACGACGCTTTGGAAGGCAAGGCAATTCCGCCCCACGCGGCTCTCTTCCACAATAACCACGACGGAACATTCACCGATGTGGCCGCCAAAGCCGGTGTAACCAACGACCGCTGGGGCTATGGCGCCGTTGTCGGAGATTTCGACAACGATGGCTGGCCCGATCTCTATGTTACTAACTACGGGAAGAACCGTCTATATCACAACAATCATGACGGTACGTTCACCGACGTAGCGGAGAAAGCCGGCGTGGCCCTCGGCTCATGGTCGACTGGTGCGACCTTTGGCGACTACGATGGCGATGGTCGACTGGACCTGTTCGTCGCAGGCTATCTCCAATACGATACCAAGCAGCCGCCAGTGTCGGGCTCCAAGGTCGTGCACTACAGTTCTTGCCAATTCCGTGGGGTACCAGTGATGTGCGGGCCCCAGGGAATTCGGGGGGAACTCGACCATCTTTTCCATAATAATGGGGATGGTACCTTCACTGATGTCAGCCATAAACTCGGAGTTAGTAACCCTGATCGCTATTACGGTCTTGGAGCTCTATTCGTCGACGTGAACAATGACGGCAAGCCCGACCTCGCCGTCGCCAACGATTCCACGCCGAACTACCTCTACATCAACAAAGGGAATGGTACGTTTGAGGATCAGAGTTATGCCAGCGGCTTCGCCCTGAATGGAGACGGCCGCGAAATGGCGAACATGGGCATCGCCGCTGGCGATTACGAGAACAACGGGCACATGGACCTCGTGACCACCACGTTCTCTGACGATTACAAGGTTGTCTTCCAAAATGATGGGACAGGAAACTTCACCGACGTTAGCTACAGAGCCGGTGTCGCAGCGCCGACGATTCCTTTTGTCGGGTTTGGCGATGGGTTCCTCGACTACGACAACGACGGGTGGAAAGATCTCCTGTTTGTCGACGGCCACACTTACCCCGAAGTGGACAAGGAAGCATGGGGTACGTCGTACGCACAGCGCCCGCTGCTTTTCCATAATCTAAAGAACGGAAAGTTTGAATTGATGCCCGCGGTTGAAGGAACTGGATTGGCCGTCGTTAGCGTTTCCCGGGGGGCTGCGTTCGGAGATCTTTTCAATGACGGCAAGATCGATGTTGTTATCAACACCGTGGATCACGCTCCTGTGCTGTTGCGCAATGTGAATCCGGATCACCATCACTGGGTGGAACTGAAGCTCATTGGAGGTCCCAAAAGCCCGCGCGACGCAGTGGGCGCCACCGTGTATCTGACCGCCGGCGGCGTACGCCAGCGTGGAGATGTGCTCAGCGGCGGCGGCTATCTTTCCTCCAACGACTTCCGCGTTCACTTCGGACTGGGTGACGCCACCATTGTCGACAACGTCGAGATCCACTGGCCTAGCGGCGCAGTAGAGCAAGTCAAGCTCTCTGTAGTGGACCGCATTGTAACTGTGGAAGAAGGCAAAGGAGTGACCGCGGCTCTCTGCCCCGAGTGCGGCGCGGGCAAGAGCCCATAAGCCGCACCATGCTTCCCAAGAAAGGCTTCTTAGCGCGACTTGTTGATCGCGAATCTTTCGGTGGAACCCGCGAGATTCTGAACTGCGACAAGCATAAGCAATCGCCTCCGAAAGTAGATCGCTGTCAACCATTGAATCGATGATTCCAGCTTCGAGCGCTTTTGGAGCTGTCAGGAGCTTCCCAGTCACGCACATGTCAATAGCTTTTTCCACGCCGACGAGCCGTGGAAGTCTCTGCGTGCCTTCCGCGCCGGGAATAATCCCAAGATTGACCTCGGGCTGCCCAAACTTCGCGCTCCTCAAGGCGATGCGGTAGTGTCCCGCCATGGCGAGTTCGAGGCCGCCGCCGAGCGAAGTCCCATGTATCGCCATGATTAGGGGCTTTGCGCAGTCTTCGATTTCCAGAAGTAACTCATGTATGTTCGGCGCACTCGGACCTTGCCCCAGGCCAAATCCTCCAACTGTTTGATGTCGGCCCCGGCGACGAATGTTCCACCGGCTCCTATTAGGACAATTGCGTTCACTGTGCGGTCTGACTCGGCTGCTTTGATCGCCTGGTCGATTCCTTCCGGCACTCCCGCGCCCAGAGCGTTTACCGGAGGATTGTCGATTGTGACGACTGCGACCCCATTTTCGTGCTCTGTAGCGACCACTGGATGCTCCAAATGGGTTAGATACGACTTGGCTCCGACACCTTCGCAGCGACTGCCGGCACAATGTCTGACTGTCCGTCGAAGTTGTTCGCTTCAGTGCCGAGACACAGGCAGTCACTATTTCAAAGCGACCCCATCGACTCGGCGTAGATTGATCGGCCGAAATGCCTCTGTGTTTAAATGCGCAACAGTGATGCTGTGACGGTCCCGCGGCAACCAACACTAGCCACGAGCGTCGACCCCAAGTCAATACCCGCGTTGCATTCTGGCAATACCACCTGAGTATTGGACAATATAGGTAAGGTCCTGTGGGACAGTCTCGCAGCTACCCTAAGTCGCCATTACTGACGAAAAGAATTCAAATTCAACCAAGGGCTGCTCGGGGCATCAGAAGAAGGTACTTTCCTAGGGATCCCCCAACCTGAGATAGTCGTTGAAAAGGGGCGGCCATTCCTTATCGGCATCGTCGCGGGCGACCCAGCCTTCGACTTGACTCGCGCAGCAGTTGCGGAAGCTTGGTTCTCGAAAAAGTTGGCTGAAATCGCCCCCACGGACGCAAATCGTATGCCCCTGCTCAGCAAGGCGTTTTCCGACTCTGACCTAAAATTGCTTGCCAATGCTGTCTTGCAAGCCTGCGATGAGCTGGATGGCCTGAAAGACGGAATAATCGATAACCCAGACAAGTGCCGTTTCAATCCCACCACATTGCAATGCAAGAGCGGGAAAGGCGATGACTGCTTATCAGAGGCACAGGTACGCGCGCTGCAGACTACTTTCGCGGGTCCGCACGATTCGAATGGAACCGCGCTCTATTCGGACTGGCCTTATGATGCTGGGCTCGCGGATCCGGGGTGGCGCGCGTGGATTCTGGGTAACGAGCAGATGCCGGCAATTAATGTGCTGATCTATCCCGAGTTTGTAAATCACGTAGCATTGGCACCGGGCGAGGCTCCTGTAGCAAATGCTTTCTCATTCGATTTCGACAAAGACCCGCCGCGAATCAACAAGTCTGCCAATCTGATCAATGCCGATTCCACGAACCTGAGTTCGTTCCGCGCGCATGGTGGAAAGCTCATCCTATATACCGGAATGAGCGATCCGGTCTTTTCCGCAAATGACTTAATCCGTTACTACGCTCGCTTGGCCGATAGCAATGGAGGGATGACCAGCACACAACAGTTCGCGCGCCTGTTTCGAATCTCGGGCATGAACCATTGCGGCGGAGGTCCGGCACTGGACGACTTCGATGATCTGACCGCAATTGAGGAGTGGGTGGAAAAGGGAGTGGCACCCGATCGACTGATTGCAACGGGCAGAGGGTTCCCTGGGAGGAGTCGACCGCTTTGTCCCTATCCTCAAATCGCGAAATATAGAGGTACCGGCAGCACCGATGATGCTGGTAACTTCGCCTGCCAAATTGTTCCGAGTTTTGGATCAGAGAAGTAATCACCCGGCTAATGAAACTCTCAATAGAAGACTATGAAGACTGTGGGAGAGAGTCAGATCCATACGCAGAAACCGCCTATCAGGCCAATCAGACCGGTCCACGTAACTGCCTTGCGCGCTTCCTTCGAACATCGCGAGAACGGCGTCGTCCATGTTCGTTCGATGGAAACACTTGGTGATTACCCGAACCGCATCACCGATTGTCTGAAATTCTGGGCGTCCCAGGCTCCAAACCGCGTCTTCCTGGCCCAGCGGGCGCCAAGTAGCGATTGGGAGACAAGCACGTACGCTGATGCATGGACGCGCGTGCGCCGTCTTGCCGCAGGGCTACTAAGTGAGGGTCTGTCCCCCAGCAAGCCTCTGATGATTCTGTCGGGAAACAGCATTGAGCACGGCCTATTGGCGCTCGCTGCAATATACGTCGGCATTCCTTATGCGCCAATTGCACTCTCATATTCATTATCCGCACGGGAATACGGAGCACTGGACCACGTCTGGCAAGATCTCGCTCCCGGCATGGTCTTTGTCCAAGGTGGATCTCGGTTTGCACCGGCGTTAAGAGCCGTGGTGCGTGGCAATGTTCGCGTTGTGCATCACGGTTCGGCGCCCGACGGATTCGCCTCCACTGATCTTGCAGATTTGGAAGAATCGTCATCCCAAGTTGATGATGCTAACGAGCAAACGGGGCCCGATTCCATCACCAAGATCCTGTACACCTCAGGTTCTAGTGGTCTTCCTAAAGGTGTAATTACTACAAACCGGATGTTGTGTTCGAACCAGCAGATGCTTCGGCAAGTGATGCCGTGCTTAGCCGAAGAGCCCCCCGTAATCTGTGACTGGCTCCCATGGAATCATACCTTCGGTGGAAGCCACAACTTTGGTATTGCGTTGTACAACGGTGGAACGCTTTATATCGACCACGGAAAACCTACTGCCGATTCGTTCGCAGAGACCGTCCGCAATCTTCGTGAGATCGCACCCACCGCTCATTTCAACGTCCCAAAAGGCTACGAAATGCTGGTCGAGCAGTTGCGAACGGACGCCGCCCTGAGTCGTCACTTTTTTAGCCGCTTAAAGCTTCTATTTTTCGCAGCTGCCGGTTTGAACCAACGAACATGGGACGATCTTCGGCAGATCGCGTTCGAGACTTGCGGAGAAGAGATTCTGGTCGTGACTGGCCTTGGTGCGACAGAGAGCGCGCCTTTTGCACTGTCAACTGGCATCGAAGGATCATCTCCAGGCTGGCTTGGACTTCCGGTTCCTGGTGTGGATCTCAAATTGGTGCCGCTGGGTGAACGAACCGAGGCTCGGTTGCGCGGCCCCTCGATTACTCCGGGCTACTGGCGCAGGCCTGACTTAAATGAACTTACATTCGACGAAGAGAACTACTACCGCATGGGTGATGCTGTAAAACTCGTGGATCCCTCTGATCCGCAAAAGGGGTTCCTCTTTGACGGCCGCCTAAACGAAGATTTCAAACTCTCTAGCGGGACGTGGGTCAGGGCTGGGACCCTACGCATACGTCTGCTGGCGCATTTCAATGGTCTTCTACAAGACGCCGTACTGGCAGCTCCCGATCGGGATTACGCAGGAGCATTGCTTTTCCCTGCTTTGGATTCGTGCAGGAAACTGTGCTCGAACTTGAACGGGCCCACCTCGGCTTCGGATATACTTTCGCGTCCGGAAGTTCGGCTTGTTTTTCAGGAACGTCTGAATTCGTTTGCATCGCAAAGTACAGGAGGATCCACTTGCGTACAACGGGCTCTCCTCCTCGACTCGCCTCCCTCGATGGAAGCCCGCGAAATAACTGACAAAGGGACTTTGAATCCCGCGGCCGTCTTGAAGAATCGAGCTGCGGCACTGGACCGGCTCTATCAGGAACCATTGCCAAAGGAGGTCTTAAGCGTTGAGCGAATTATGTAGATGACGCGAGCGGCTATTTTGTCTGATGCCGGAACAGTTCCGAGGTCGAAGCCGGGCTTCACGAGGGCTGGATCGACGGCTAGCCGACGATGTTCCCGCAAAGAGTCGACCTTTGGGGTCATCGCTGGGCAAGAATTCGACCGTGCAGAGCCAGTTATCTTCGTCGGCTCTCCCGCAATGTTGGTGCACCGTGTCCTGGTTGTTAACCTGTCAAAATGATCCTATCGAAGAAGGTGAGCGCAAGAGAGTTGCTCCCCAGGGCAGCCCATCTGAAGTTAGTTGGCCTGGAGATCTCCGAACAAGGCTGGGCTGTAGCGGCGGAGGGAAACAACTCTGCCGTGTGTCCCACTTGCGCCAGGAGGTCCCGATCTCGCCATAGTCGTTATCGCCGCAAACTGCAGGACTGGCCGATGCAAGGGAGCCCGGTGATGGTGCGTTTGCAAGTGGGCCGTTGGCGGTGTGGCAATGGCCGCTGCGCACGCAAGATCTTCGCCGAGCGCGTACCGGAGTTGACGGTGCCTTGGGGCGTCGGACCGTCGGCCGCCCGCTCTGACAGCAGTAACTGGAATCAACGATTGCTTGTGCAACACTTGTGCAACAGGTTTCGGTGAACTGATCGGTAAGCTTATGAAAAGATGGAGCCGACGATCAGACTTGAACTGATGACCTGCCGATTACGAATCGGCTGCTCTACCAACTGAGCTACGTCGGCCCTATGCAGTGTTTATGAGGTTGCAAGCGGTTTTCGCGGTTTCCCGGCCTTGCCCATTCCTTGCCCAACTCGCTTGCGAATAGGCTTCGCCACTGCCTTTTCTAACCGCGTCATCGCTGCTCGCCCTTCATCCTGCGATTTTAACAGAATGTAATGCTTGCGCGTCGTCGCCGCGTCGCTGTGACGCAGGATAGTCTGCACGACTTCAGGCGCGACTCCGAGCGAAAACAAATTAGTCGCAAGGCCGCGTCGAAACGCGTGCCAGCCCTTCCATCGGTTCCCGAGCGCAGGCCGAATGACTCGCGCCGCGAGATTATCGAGATTCAACGCGAAGCCTTTGCGGTCGCCTGTGAAGAGCCACTCGCCGTGTCCGTTCTGCTTCGTGTGAGCATCGAGCAACTTGCGAAGTGGTGCGATGACAGGCACCGAAGACTTCGACTCAGGAGTCTTTGTTTCGCCGACGTGAACTCGCCAGATGGCACGTCGGACGTGAAGAGAGTTGCCGTCATAATCTGAACGCTGAAGGCCCCGAATCTCCGACTTACGAAGACCTGCGAACGCTGCGACGCCGCACACAGTTCTCGCAGGCTCGTCGAGCGTCTTCAGTATGTCTTCAATCTCCGCGAGAGCGTACGCGTGCAGTTGCGGGTCTGACCGCCGACCTTCCGCCTTCGCTTCGCGAGCGAGATTCGCACCCAGAAGAAAACCGCGTCGGATAGCGTAACTGAACGTTGCAGACAATCCTGTCTTGATTCGCATGACGTTCGCCATGCCCGTCCATAGCTAAACCGGCAACCGGGAAACACTCGTTAAGCGTCTTATTGAGGTGGGGTGAAGTATCTTCTCGGTGCGTTCCTGATTTATCTCAAAATACGGGTTCGGTAGCTAGGCGGGCAAGTTTCGTTCGCGCTTTTCGAGAAAGCTTGTCCTGAGCGATCGCCGAAGAGTGGACCCCCGTTTTTTTTCTGCCGGCGATTCACAGCCTGTGAGGTGTGCCCGGCGCCGACTTGGACTACCCGCCCCAGCGTCCTTTTATTGATCATTTCCGCAGCTGTCTTTCTTGCCGAACGCCACTAGACCAATGTCGGTCAGACCGAAATAATTGAAGACGCCCTTGCCGATGCGGCCGTTGCTGGCGTGCGCGGTGAACACCTGGAAGTCACAACAGTCGCCCTCGCCCGACGGATAGGTGAAAGTTACAGTCATGAGCCCATCGACCACTGTGAAATAGCCGCCATACGGGTTGTTCTGGCCGTTGAGCACGGCCTCGCCGCTGTGCGTCAAGCCGTAGCTGCCATCGTCGGTCAGAGATATGCAGTACGCGCCGTTGGAGCGCTGCGACTGGGTCACGGTCGCGGGCCAATTGCCGGTGTAGCTCTGCGCCATGGCAGCGTTGGTTGTGAGGGCAAAGGCCGCAATTGCCAACGCCGTTGCGACGAATCTACGAATGTGTCTGGTCATTTTCCTGCCTCCCAAGGTTGTGTTCCTGGCGCCATGAACATACCGAAGGAAGACACAGCCAGTTGTCATGAAAACGTAAAACCATTGTAAAAACTTTGATGGGGCTATGCTTCGTAGGGCCAAGCCACGATGGGCGGATCCCAGCCGCGGCCCCAACGCCGAATCTTGCAGTGCCCCAGCAACTTAGATCAGTGAACTCTGTTATGCGAAGGCTCAACTGGCGTAACAGGCATTCTCGCTCATCGACCAATCGGGTCGACCGTCCGTCCGGGGTCCAAACGCGTAATTGATATTTCGTCAGCCTGCCCCGGACCGATTCGGGCTAGCTTGCACCCGCATCGGACGCCCGCGCGTTTTCCTTCGCACCGACAATCAGCAGCCAAAGCATGACGGCGAGTTCGGCCAGGAAAGCGGGCTGAAACACGCGGAACAGGACGTCGTTATACGCGGGCGCGAGGAAGTCGGTACGGCCAACACGACCCAGCAGATGCTGTCGAGCAGCAGCCAGTACCCGAGCCAGCGTGGCAGGAACCGCGAGCGCGCGACTAACCAGCCAAAGGGGAGCAGCCAAAGTCCCCAGAACATCTCGTTGACCCCGTTCGACTCCCCATGCAACCGGATCAAGAGCATGCCGATCGCTTCGCGGGTGTGCTGATCGAACACCGCCCAGGCATCTCCGCCGCGAAACACGAGGAGCGCGGTCGCATTGAAGACGACGCCGACGAGGATGAGCGCGGCCGAGACCAGAACCAGCCCAACCATCTGGCGCGCGCGGTGGCGGTCCACGTCCTCAAACAGACGGTAGAGCGCCAGCGCCAGGCCGATGAACACCAGTGCGCCCAAGGTCTCGGCGAGTAACCCGAAGCGGAACAGCTTCTGGTGGGAAATGATCAGGGCTGAGGTGGCGGCCGCGTCGTTGTGCACAATGGTCTTTGATGGAACGTACAGCAGATAGAATGGTCCGAGAGCGAACATCAGGTACCAAACTCCTGCGATGCGCGCGGTCTTCTTGAGCGGTGTCATGGCTGCCTCCTCGCTTCCGGGATGTTACACGGTAGTACGCGTCGAAGGCGGAGGACGTTTCGCGAACATTGCGGCGGGTTCAGCAACCCACAAAATTCTGTTTCCTTTAGCTCCAGACCTTGCGGAGCCGGGCACGCGCTAGCGACGCATAGGGACGCTCACCGAGAATTGGCGGACACCGGTCCGGGTCAAAAAGTGCTAACGCGATGTAACGCCAATCACGCCGGAAAGCTATCTCAAGGACTGGCTCTGGCGGCCTTCGCACACTGAAGTTCGTGATCATCAATCTCGTAGAGCAAGCAGTCTTGGCCGAAACATTGCCCCTTGGCTGCGACGCGGAAATTCCCTGGAATGACGACATCGACTGGTTGGAATTGGTCGTGTTTCGTGAGAGAGCGAACAATGGCCAATACATGCTTGTCCACTTTGTAATCCGGCGCTTGCCGCATGTTCACGTAGGTTTTACCGCACTCTGGCGACATCAAGATTACCCCATGAATCACCATGCGGTAGAGCCCTGTGACCGTTATCTCTTTACCTTCGTACTTATAATAGGAGAATCTGCGAGTACAGTGCAGAGGGAAACTGCTTTGGCAAGGGCGAGGCATTCTTGGTCGGCACCAGGGGCAACCGTTGTGAAACACGTTACGAGTGCGAGAACAATTCCGATGCAGTTGCTCTTCACAGCGAATAGTGTACCAACGAGGACGCGCGTTCCATTGATCAATTGAAGTTAATTGAAGTCATTGATGTTATCAATAGCACTCTTCGAGAATTAGCCGACACGGTCTGAGTCAAAAAGCGCAATCGATATTTCGCCAATCGACTCTTGAGTCGGCACGACGTTCTAGTCCGCAGCGCAGTGCTGGGACTGGCCGAAGTAGGTGAAACAAGGCGGAAGAATGACCCCCGTTTTTGCCAGCAGTGCAGGAAGCTGGCGGCAGAAGACCTGTCCGTTCTCCCAACCCGAGGGTGACCGCGACACGATTGCAGCGCCTTCTCCATGTTGATAGCGGGTAGCCTCGTAGTCGTATTCTTTGCCGGAAGCAAGCTTAACAGCAAAAGGAACACGGTCGGCAGCGTCTCCGCGGCGCAGTGAGTACCACTCCGCATGAGTTAGGACGCCGACGATCTCAGCGATCTGCTGCCCGTCTGTAACCGATCGGCTGCCAATTTCGATTCGCTCCACTGCCTCGGCCCGAAGATGCGAAAGGTCGGAATGAAAGCGGAGTTCTCGCAGAGTCAGATTCGCCAGCGACGCTAGCATCACCGACGCCAGAATCAAAATGAACAGGCAGACGTGCGTGTTATCGATATCGTTCTGGTTGCTTTGCAGGTGCGGTCGGCGGCCTGATTCCTCCTCGAAAACCTACCAACGTTTTCATATGGGAGCGAAATTGAGGCCGGTGACGACGTCGAGTTCGATCCCATTCACAAGTTGTTTCTGGTCTCGCAATACACCTCGACGGGAAACCCTAATAATCCCCAGCCTCGAATCTACGTGTACAACGAGGCAGGGAAGGTTCTCGACACGATTGTCCTGCAACAGAATATTGGAATCGGCGGACGAATAGCATTGAATCCCAAGACTCGAACGGGATTTGTTCCTCTTTTCCCGGACTCTCAACTCCTTTTGTTGGAGCTCCAGTCGTTCACGTACTAGCGATTGGATTTGTAAGTCGCTTGCCAAGCATGCGCGATGGTCCTGGCGAGGGAAGGAGCGCTGGTGGATTTCTCCATGATCGACTCCATTACCAGTTTCCCCTCGCCGTTCATCACCGCGACTGCAGTAGCTTCTTTTGTGGACGTCGATGCCAATGTATTTGATGTTCAGAGTCGGTGCTCCTTTCGGTAGGATTCGTACCGCACGCAAACCTACCTCAAAGGGGCGTATCTTTTATAACGCGTACAGCGCGACATCAGCTGTTGTTACGTTACCGGACAATGTTCCGAGACCGCCAGGGAATCCAGACTTGCACCACAGGCCGGTAGGGAGTCTGAATATTGCAATCGTAGCTTCTGCGACGAGTTCGCCCAATCATCACGAGAGAACGTGATGGCAATCACATACGGATGGGACAACGGGGAGAGAGTCATATCAGCTTCCCCTCACGAGGACGCTCATGCTCGCCAAATGTGCCAATCCCTCATGCTCCAGCGTGTTTCGCTCTCTTGAACAAGGAGCGTTGTTTCGGGTTGAACCTGAGCCGAGATTGGCACCGTCCGAACTCAAATTAGAATACTTCTGGCTGTGCGTCTCCTGTTCAGCCGAAATGACGCTCTGTTTGGATGAAGATGCAGGAATAAAGATCAACGCGCAGCGCGATGACATTCGTCGAGCCCTCGACTCGGCTGACACTGTCCTCATGGATCGGCGGAAGGGGGCGGCGACTTATCAGAATCGGCATACTTAGTTTTAGGAGGGTAGGAGGTCGACATCATCGGCTGAGACGGAAAACGCCGGTGCTGGGCGACCCTGAGAGCGAAAACCCCGCGCTCGCAGCCGTGATATATCAGACACGTCGCCCCTGAGGAAGATCTGATGCAGCAGCATGGGTTCCGCGGCTTGGCCGCCCATCGCCACGACCACCGGATGCCGCGCAAAACTCGCCAAATTCAACCTCTCCAACATCGCGGGGAGGTCCAATATTCCATCCGCTTTTTGAAATACCTGCAAGCGTGGTGGCGGAACCACATCTTAAAGACTGACAAAGAATACAGCGAATTCCTCAACGCCCGAGGGGTATCCTAAGCGAAAGAGCGCTCGAATCAGGACCAGGACACCAATACTGAGGCTCGCACTATGCTTGATGGATTCTAGCTCTTTGCCAATAGGACCGGAGATGGCACTAGGCCGGCACTCTCAGGCGGCTGCATGCCGTGCGAGCCGGTGCGACACGGAGTGTAACAGGGAGCGCACTACGTCATCGTTGCGTGGCTCACATATTTCGGACGCGCCGAAACCTATGGCCTCGGCCCAGAGCTTGTCGTCCGCCAATCTGTGGGTGCCGACGATGCAGAGGTCGGGAAACTCGCGATGCAAACGCCGAACTTCGTCCGGTCCCGACGTCTCCAGATCCAGTACTAGCCCCGCCGCGCGATGCCGGGTAACGGCGGGGCGCACTTCTTGGCAGGTGCCTGCTAGGTGAACAGACTCAAAATGTTGGGAAAGACTAAGCGCCAGAGTTTGTGCAGTTCTGGGGTCATTCTGATAGAGGACTACACTGAGTGGTTCCATACTACCCCCTGACGTACCGCGACTTCGCGACGGCCTTGGCTGCCACGGGTAAACGGCTTGCACCGTCCTCCGAACGACAAAGATTCCCCAAGGTGATCGTTGGCGGCGGCACGCTCCAGACCAAATGACTCGCATGATTAAAGGAAGGATGGAAAAGGACTTAGTGAAGTGCGGGGATCTCCCCCCTACCTTTGCGCGCCAATTAGCCGTCAGATGTGCCAACCTATCGGCGGCCGACCTTCGCGGAAAACTGCCTTCGCTCTTGTTCGGGCGGAACACCGAGGAGATTGGGCATTACCTGCATGAGGAGCGTTCCGTCGAACAATATCCTCAAAGCCCGGAACCGATGGGCAAGGATTCCGTACAGCCGTTCCAGGCAGAAGAGTGGGAGTCGGAGAACAGTTTATCCCTCACGAGCCTTTAATCGAGGCCGCTTGGAGCGCGGCGGCAGGGATGTCGTCGAGAGCGACGACCATCGAGGCGCCACACTTCGACTCCGGAAACAGTGCAAAAGGAGGCGGTTGGTTGCCCGCCTCCTCTGCCGAATAGCATTATTGCAACAGTTTCAAAACAAGTTGCTGCTGCTGGTTGGCCTGGGACAGCGCGGAGATGCCGGTCTGTTCCAGAATCGAGTACTGAGAAAGGTTGGCCACGGCCGAGGGAATATCGGCTGCGGTGATGTTGTTTTCCGCCGACGTCAGGTTCTGCGTCTGGACGGTCATGACGTTGCTGGCGGCTTGCAGCTCTTCGACCGAAGCACCCAGGCTG
>Ga0187847_10000830_pt1 | contig 30882 bp, 32 predicted proteins | sample June2016WEW_4_10_FD_132458 | JGI IMG/M metagenome (GOLD analysis project Ga0187847, IMG submission 132458) | Peatland microbial communities from SPRUCE experiment site at the Marcell Experimental Forest, Minnesota, USA - June2016WEW_4_10 | ecosystem: Environmental > Terrestrial > Soil >...
AGGCGGCCACCGTCGAGCGCGTCGCCGACCTGGCCCGCGAGGGGGTGCTGGCCCAACTCGTGGTCGATCCGGTGCTCGTCTCTTCGACCGGTCAGCTCCTCATGGCCGAGGGCGGTGTCGCGGCCTATCGCGAGGCCCTGCTGCCCCACGCGCTAGTGGTCACCCCCAACCTGCGCGAAGCGGCGGCCCTATGCGACGTGGACGTGCGCGACGTGAAGGACGTCGACGACATGGCGACGCTCGCCACGTCCCTGCTCGCGTTCGGGCCGACCTACGTGCTGGTCAAGGGGGGCCACGTCGAACCGGGCCCATCGGGGGCACCCCGCTCCCCCGACGTCTTGGTGAGTGGCGCCGGACTCACCGTCTTTGACGCGGCGCGCGTCGACACGACCAACGACCACGGCACGGGGTGCTCGCTCTCGGCCGCGATCTGCGCCGGTCTGGCTCTAGGGCGCAGCGTCACCGAGGCCACCCGCGACGCCAAGTCCTTCGTGCTCGCGGCCCTGCAGGGCGCTTCGACGTGGCACCTCGGCGAGGGCCACGGCCCCATCGACCACTTCGGGTGGAACCCGTGAGCGACTCGCCCAAGGCGCCCCTCACCACCACCACGAGCATCTGGCCGGCGGCGGCCGTCGTGATCCTAGCCGTCGTGGTGCTGGCCAGCTTCATGGTGATCAACCTCATCTCCGACCAGGGCGTCACCACGACGACCACGACGGTGCCGATCGTCGTCGGCGGTCTCGCGACCGAGGTGTCGAGCGGCCTGCTCACCACGTGCCAGCAGCCCGACAATCCCCCGGGCAACATCGCCGGCGCCCTGCTGGTACCGGTCGGCACCCGTGCGGACGGCGCCACGCAGCTGCCCAACGCCGGGGCCGGCGACTTCGACTGCTACCGGCCGCTCACGACGTCGGCCAGCTACGGCGCGCTACTCGGCTACTACCAGAGCCACCTCGAGGCGATGGGCTGGAACCTCTTCTCGCGCGGCGCCGCGAACGGCAAGCCCCAGTCACTGTTCCAGAAGAGCGGCTCGGACGGCTTCTACTGGGTGGTGGGGATCACGGTGCGCTCCTCGAGCGCGACGACGACGCACTGGACGTTCACCATCTACCAGAACTCGGACACCATCTAGACCGGTTCGAGGACCCGGACCACCTTGTCCTGGCAGATCCACGACCACAGCGCGAAGTTGACCGGGTAGATGACGTAGCCAATGCGCGTCGCCGAGGCCACGCACATCAGCACCAGGGTCACCAGGCTCATGACCCCGAGCAGTTGGGAGAGGTTCAGGGGCCAGTGGCGTTGGAAGTAGCGCGCGACGAAGTAGCCGCCGACGACGAAGGTGACCGGGGCGAGGATGTGGCCCGAGGGCTTCCACCACGAGAAGAGGATGTGGCCCGGCAGCGTGCTCGCGGCCGGCGAGGCCACGCCGGCGAGGCCCAGCGGGAAGGCGAAGACGTTGGAGATGAAGGCCCCGGGGGCGTGCAGCACGAAGGGCGTCACGGTGACCACCAGGATGCAGGCGATGATCAACCCGACCTTGCGCCAGGCCGGACGGCCGTCGCGCTCGCGAGCCACGAGCAGCGCTCCGGCCGCCAGGGGCCAGGCCGTCAACTTCATCGCGGCGGCCAGTCCCAGACTCACGCCAGCGAGATAGTTCGAGTGGCGCTGCAGCGCCGCCACGCCCAGCAACAGCAGGGCCAGGATCGGCATGTCGTCCCCGCCCGTCGCGAGGAAGAGGGCCCCGGTCGGCAAGGCGATCAGCACTTGGGCGATACGGATCTTCTGCTGGCGCGACGCGCGCAGCAGCGACAGGGCGAGGGCGCTGGCGATCAAGGTCATCAACGTCATCACGATGCGAGGGTCGGTGAGACCCTTGCCCTTGTGGGTCAGGGCCGAGGGCAGGCCGAAGACGCTCATGAGAGGGAAGTAGGGGAAGAACGACTCGTAGGCCGGCCGGCCGGGGATCTCGTTGACCACCTTGCCGTCCTTGACGTAGGTCCGGTACGGGTCCTTGCCCTTAGAGACGAAGCCGGCCGATCGCTTGATCACGCCGATCTCGGGCTGAGAGTGGCGCCAGTGGGCCTCGAGCCCGAGCGGCACGGCGACCGTGCCGACGATCACGAGCGCGAGCAGCGCCACGCGCACGCTCAACACCCGGCGCAGGTCCACCCGAGCGAGCACCCACGACAGGACCGCGATGAACAGGTAGGGCCCAACGGCGAGATAGCCCCACTGCCACTGCGCGCCCTGGCCCGACGTGAACCCGAGCACCAGCGCGAAGAGGCCCGACAACGCGTAGAGCACGGCGTCGCTGCGCAGACCGTTGCGCGACGTCCACCAGTTGACGAGGGGGACGCGCACGTGTGAGAGCCGCGTCAGCATGGCTCAAGTGTACTGAGCGCCGCCCCGTTTCACGCTGTTGGTCTCGGGCTCGCTCGGGCCGGGCCGGGCGCTCGAGCGGCGCGTCGGCGACTCGGTCACCGGGGGCCAGGGCGACTTGAGGAAGTGGTGGATGATCCTCACGCAGACCGCGGAGCGCTCCTTCAGCATCGAGTGCGAGGTGCCCGGCACGATGGCCAGCTCGGCGCCGGGGATGGCCTCGTACATCGAGCAGACGTGGCCCAGGTCGAAGGGCTCGTCGTCGCTCGACATCACCAGCACCGGGACCGTGATGCGGCCCAGGTCGTCGGTCGTCAGCGTGGGCTCCGTGGCGCTGAGGCGCAGGGTCTTCTCGATGACGGCGCGCGCGTGGGCCGCGCCGTCGGGCGAGAGCGCGCCAAAGCGCTTGGCCCAGGTCTCGAAGGCCGGACCCTCGAAATCGAACGACGGAGTTTCGACGAGGGCGCGGTAGTCGTAATTGGCCCCGACGGCCACGACCCGGCGCACGAGGTCGGGCCGGCGCATGGCCACCAGTAACGCGACGATCGCGCCGTCGCTGTGGCCGACCAGGTGCGAGGGACGGCCCAGGAACTCGAGGAAGGCAACGGCCTCCTCGGCCATCGAGTCGTAGTGGAACGGCTCGGCCGTGTCGGCGGTGCGGCCGTGGCCGCGCCGGTCGAAGGCCGACACCGCGTAGTACTTGGCGAGCTCCGGTCCGATCGAACGGAGCATGCTCGTGCTGTTGCTCATCCCGCCGTGCAGCAGCACCAGCGACGGGGCCCGCCGCTTGGCGACCCGGGCCCACGTCGCGTGACCGTTGAGCAGCACCGTGGACATCCATCAATCGTATTTCGATTCACGTGGGCACTCGTTTAACCTTGACCCATGCGCGCTTTCGTCGTCAACGAGCTCGACGGTGCACTGAACTGCGGGCTCGTCGACGCCGCCGCCGTGGCCACCGACCCGAGCGACGTCCTGATTCAGGTCGAGTACAGCGGGGTCAACTACAAGGACGCCCTCGTGGCCGCGGCGCCGAGCCGGGTGCGCCGCGTCACCACCCTCGTCGGTGGCGTCGACGCGGCGGGAGTGGTGGCCGAGTCGAGCGATCCCGACCTGGCCGTCGGCACCCGGGTGGCCGTGCACGGCCACGACCTCGGGGTCGGCCGCGACGGCGGCTTCGCCGAGTACCTCTACGCCCCCTCGAACCTCATCAACGTCCTGCCCGAGACGATCAGCACCCGCGACGCGATGGTCATCGGCACGGCCGGCTTCACGGCGATGGCCAGTGTACTGGCCCTCGAGGACCACGGTCTCGAGGACGGCGACGTCCTCGTCACCGGCGCGACCGGCGGGGTCGGCTCGATGGCCATCACGCTGCTCGCGTTGCGCGGCCACGACCCCGTCGCCTCGACCGGTTCGGTCCAGGAGTCGGCGTGGCTACGCGAGCGCGGCGCCGTGCGCGTGATCGGGCGCGACGAGATCAGCGACCGCCTCGACCGGGTGCTGGCGAGCGAGCGCTGGGCCGGTGCCGTCGACTGCATCGGCGGCGAGACGTTGCACCAGGTGCTGCGCTCGCTGCGCTACGGCAGCTCCGTCGCGGCCAGTGGGCTGGTCGCGGGCACCGAGCTCACAACGTCGATCTATCCCTTCATCACGCGCGCGGTGAGCCTGCTCGGCGTCGACGCGGTGCAGGCCTCTCGCGCGACGCGCGAACGGGTGTGGTCGGCCCTGGGCGAAATGGCGCCGCGTCTCGACGTCGCTCCCCTCATCGACCGCGAGGTCACCCTCGAGGAGCTGGCCGACGCGATCGACGTCGTGCGCCGGGGCGCGACACGGGGACGGATCCTCGTGCGACCGACCACGGACTAGACGAACGAGGTAGGCCTACTCGTCGGCGACGATCGAGCCGACGCGATCACCCAGGCCGGGGTCGCGCGACACGAGCACCGAGGCGTAGATCACCGCGAGGATGACGGTCCCGAGCGCCATCCACGGGTACCAGCTGTAGGGCGCGGTCAGCGGCGGCTTGCAGAGGTAGTAGATCGGCACCAAGATCGTCAGCACGCCGACTATCGGCAAGAAGCCGTGACGGAAGGGCCTGTAGAGCTCGGGGTGGTAGCGCTTGTAGTAGAAGGGCAGCGCCAGGTTGCTCATTCCGTAAACCAGCAGCACGAGGAAGGCGCCGAAGGTCGCCGACTCGTCGTACATGGCCAATGCGCTCATGCTGCCCGAGGTGGCGTGGCCCCCGATGATATGGCCGAGACCCCACACCCCGATGATCAAGAGGCCGCAACCGAGGAAGAAGAACAGCGCGTTCATCGGCGTGCGCCGTTCGGCGTGGACCTTGCCAATGAACTTCGGTAACAGACCCTCGCGCCCGGCGTTGAAGATGAGCCGGGCCTGGGAGTTGGTGCCGGCAATCAGGGCCCCCAACGTCGAGGTCATGCCGGCGAGGAAGGCGAAGAACAGCACCACGACGGTGATCTTGCCGGCCACCGTCACGAAGGGGATCAGCACGCTGGAACTGGTCAACTTGTTGACGTTGTCCTTGAAGCCCACGACGGTGGAGAAGGCGAAGAGCACGTAGGCCACCAGCATGATCAGCGTGGACGTGAAGACGGCCTTGGGCACGTTCCTTCGCGGGTCGGTCGTCTCCTCGGCCAGGGCCGCCGAGTTCTCCCATCCAATGAAGAGATAGATCGCGAGCGGGAAGCCGGCGGCCAGGCCCTTGAAGCCGCCGGTGATGTTGTGGTACTCGAAGGGCTTGAAGTTGATCGACCCGTGGAACTTGATGAGCGTGATGACGCTCACCAGCAGCAGGATCGTCATCTCGAAGGCGAAGAAGAGCCCGGCCGCCTTGGTCGAGATCGAGATCCCTCGCACCATCATCGTCGCGGCCAGCGCGAGGAAGACCAGCGTCCAGATGATCCACGGCACCTTGTCGAGGCCCCCGACATTGTAGTGCTGCAGGATGATCTGGAAGAACCCACCGACGATCGCGATGACCGAGGCCATCGCGGCGATGTAGCCCACCCCGGTCAGGATCGCCGTCGTCACGGCCGTGCGTCCTCCGAAGGTCTTGCCCACGAAGGAGATGAAGCCGCCCGTGGAGGGCAGGACCTTGGTGAACTCGGACAGCGTATTGCCCAGGAAGAGGATCGCGATGCCGGCGGCGATGATCGTCAGCGGCGAGGCCAGACCGGCGGTGTAGGCCAGGTAGCCGAAGGAGAAGTAGAAGCTCATCGCCGGCCCGATGTTGGCCATCGTCGCCGCCGCGATGTCGATCAGCCCGAGGGCCCCGCGCCGCAGCCGCTCGTGCTCACCGGGAACGTCGGGCACCTTAGCGCCCAGCGACTGCGGTGTGAATCCCTCACTCATGAATCCCCCCTCACTTCATGACCGACCACCACTCCCGAGTGGCGACGGCGGCGCAGGAGCGCCTGAAGTGAACGTAGCCGAAAAACAACGGCCGATAAGTTGCGCCGTGACGCGGTCAGCCGGCCCCGTAGTACGGGCTGACCCAGATCGTGCCTTTGTTGCACGGTTGCAGCGGATAGGTCGGTGTCAACGTGGCTACCGAGCCGCCGGCGGCGACCTGCACGCTGAGGGTGCGGGCCGACGGGCAGGATCCGTTGCCGACGGGCACGTCGGAGTAGGCGAGGGAGAAATCGGCGACGGAGCCTTTGGTTAGGTTCAACAGCGTCGGCGCCGCATTCGCCTGGGCGACGGGGAATTGGATCGGCGCGTCACTCGGGCGCACGTCGACGGTGGTGGACGTGAGCACCGCGCCGGTCGTGTCCTGCAGCGCCAGGATGGGCCAGCCCTCGAGCGTGCACGAACCGGACGTGACCTTAGTCAGCGTCACGCTCGCGTCGATTGTGCCCGCGGCACCTTCACCCTCGTTGTAGACGGCGCTGAAGTCGCCGCCGGCACAGGTCGAGCCGACCACTTTCGCGATGGTCGTCGTCGTGGTCGTCGTCGACGTGGTGGTAGTCGTGGTGGTCGTGTTCGAGTCGATCGCGTGGCGACTCAGCGTGTAGATCACCACGAAGGCGGCGAAGATCCCGAGCGACTTCAGCGCTCGGCTCACTGATTGAAGTCCTCGGGGCGGATCGTGTCCAGGAAGTCGCGCAGTTCGGCGACCAGGTCGGCCTCGGAGGGGACCTCCTCCGCGTCCTCGGTCTCGTCGTCCTCGTCCTCGATGCTCAAGATCTTTCCCTGCAACGCCATCAACTCGTCGTTGACCAGTATCGGCGCGCCGACGCGCAGCGCGAGGGCCACCGCGTCGCTCGGCCGGGCGCTGACGTTGATCTCGGCGCTGTCGCGCAGCAGGCGCAGGTTCGCGTAGAAGACGTTGTCGACGAGTTCGGTGATCTCGGCGGCGAACAACTGCGCGCCGAGGGCACCGATCACGTTGCCCAGCAGGTCGTGCGACATCGGCCGCGGCGTCTCGATGTTGCCCAGCGCGTAGGCGATGGCCGTCGCCTCGGGGGCGCCGATGAAGATCGGCAGCACCCGGTCACCGCCGACCTCTTCGAGCAACAGCAACGGCGTCGACGTACCGACGTCGACGCGAACGGCTCGCAGCACCACCTCTATCATGCGTCCAGCCTAGACCGGCACCGCGCGAATGGCGGGGCTAGCGCCCGAGGTACTCGCCCAACGTGCGTTCCAGCAGCAGGGCGCGCAGCGCGCCCACCTCGGACGCGACCGAGGCAACGACGTCGTGGGCCTGGTCGGCCGTGACGGTGCTGCCGGGGTCGCGCAGGGGCTGGGTGAGATCCTCAATCACGCCGACTTCACGCTCGACCGTTCGCCGCAGGGCGCCGAGCAGGCGGACCTGCACGCCGCGCGCCAGCAACGCGCTGACCGCACCGGCCACGCGAAGGTCGAGACCGGTGAACACGACCTCGTTGGCCACGATGGTGGGCGCGAGCAGTCCGAGCGTCTGCAGCTGGAAGACGCTGTGCTCGTCCAGGCCGGTCATCTTCAAGAACTCGTGCAACGTCCAGTACTGCACGGTCGCCAGTTGGGGCGTCTCGTTCGCCGTGGGCGTCTCGTCGTCGGAACGCACGACGCTCAGGTTCGGTCGGCCCCCCGGCGTCGGCGTGGCCGTCGGCGCGGGAATCGAGACGACGTTGGCGATCGTCTCGCGCGCGACGTGGCGCGCACTGGGCGACGTCCCCTCGTCATCGAGCAGGCCCTGCTCGATCAACCGGAAGCGCACCACGCGTAGCGGCACGAACTCCTCTTGGGCCAGGCGGATCGCTTCGCGCAGACAGGCCACATCGCGCTCGGAGTAGAGGCGGTAACCCTTCGAGCTGCGTGACGGCAGCACCAGCCCCTTGTCCTCGTAGTAGCGGATCTTGGAGAGCTCGATGTCGGGATAGTCCTTGCGCAACAGGGCGTGGACCTCGCCGATGCGCAGTTTGCCGGCGGTCACAGCGTCGCCTCCCAGAAGACCAGCTTGAACTTCCCCACCTGGACCTCGTCGGCCGAGTGCAGCGCCGTCTCCTCGACCCGCGCGCCGTTCACGTAGGTGCCGTTGAGTGAATTGAGGTCGCGCAGCGTGATACGCCCGCTCGCGGTGCGGGTGAAGAGGGCGTGGTGGCGCGAGACCGACACGTCGTCGAGCAGGATGTCGCTCGCCTCGTGACGTCCGATCGTGGTGATCTCGTTCTTCAGTTCGAAGCGCGTGCCGGCGTGCGTTCCCGAGGCGATCACCAACTCGTCACGGTGCTCACCCTTGGGATCGTTGTTAGCCGCCGGACTCAAGGTTTCGTTCGCGCTGATCACCGGCACGGCGATCGTTTCGGGCGACGTGGCGTCGTGCTGGGGGGCGCCGCACGACCAACAGAAATTCGCGTTGGCGTTCAGGATTTCCCCGCATCGTCGGCAGTTCACGAGTTCACCCTACTGAACTTTCTTCGGTCACGTCGGGGCTAACTATTGGTGAGGGTGCGGTAGCTCGCGGCGTCCAACAGTTCGTCGAAGTCCGAGCTGTCCGACGTCGTGATCTCGCAGATCCAACCCTCACCGTAGGGGTCGGCGTTCACCGATTCGGGTGTGTCGGCGAGGGAACTGTTCACCGCGGTGATCGTCCCCGAGACCGGTGCGTAGATCTCCGAGACCGACTTGGTCGATTCGACCTCACCGATCGCTCCCCCGGCGCTGACGTCGGTGCCGACGCTCGGCAGGTCGACGAAGACGACGTCGCCGAGCGCGTCCTGCGCGTAATCGGTGATGCCGACGCGCACCACGTTGTCCGCGACCCTCGCCCACTCGTGATCGTTGGAATATCGGAGGTCGTCAGGTATCTGCATGCTGCGAATCTACAAGATTTGCCGTCCGGCTCGCCCCTCGCGCAGGGCCGCAAGGGCCGGGCGCACGTAGCCCAAGAGCACGACCCACGCCAGGGTCAGGCCGAACAGCCCGATGACCCAGGTGACGTCGCGCACGTCGTGCTGCCACGGGCGCAAGGCGTGGTGGTGCGGGTTCGTCGTAAGCAGGAAGAGCGGATAGCAGGTCATCAGGGCAAACGTCGAGACCTTGCCCCACCACAACACGTTGATGCGCGCGGCGCCCAGGGCCGCGAGCACCAACGTGAGCACCGACACGATCAGTTCGCGCGCGAGCGTCGTCAACGCGAACCACCAGGGCACCCCCGCCGCGACCGCGACCGAGATGAGAGCGACCATCACTAACAATCGGTCGGCGACGGGATCGAGGACCTTGCCGACGTTGGAGACCTGGTGCAGCGCGCGCGCCAGGTAGCCGTCGATCCAATCAGTCGCGCCCAGGGTGGCGAGCAGCCAGGCCGCGACGGCTCGATGGTCGGTGCCGAAGAGCAGCCAGAGGAAGACAGGCAGCATGACCAGGCGAATCACGGTCACGAGGTTGGGCCAGGTCCACACCCCGGCGTCAGCGACCTCGATCTGGCTCACGGCCTGACGCTACTTACGCGATCGTGATCGACTGGTCCAGGTAGACGTCCTGCACGGCGTTGACCAGGGCCGCTCCTTCGCTGATCGGACGCTGGAAGGCCTTTCGCCCGAGGATGAGTCCCGTACCCCCGGCGCGCTTGTTGATCACCGCGGTACGCACGGCGCCCGCGAGGTCGTTGGTGCCCCCGGCCTCGCCCCCGGAGTTGATCAGCCCGATGCGCCCGGCGTAGCAGTTGACGACCTGCCAGCGCGTGAGGTCGATGGGATGGTCGGTCGTCAGTTCCGAGTAGACCCGGGGGTCGGTCTTGCCGAATTTCAGGATGTTGTAGCCACCGTTGTTGATGGGTTGCTTTTGCTTGATGATGTCGGCGCCGATCGTGACGCCGATGTGGTTGGCCTGACCCGTCAGGTCGGCGCTCAGGTCGAGGTCGACCTCCTTGGTCTTGAAGGCCGGGTTGCGCAAGTAGCACCACAGCACCGTGAACATGCCCAGGCGGTGGGCCTCGGCGAAGGCCTGGGAGATCTCGCGGATCTGGCGGCCCGATTCGGGAGAGCCGAAGTAGATCGTGGCCCCCACGCCCACCGCGCCCAGGTCGGCCGCCTGCTGGGCGGTGGCGAAAGGCACCTGGTCGTAGGTGTTGGGGTAGTTCAAGAGGTCGTTGTGGTTGAGCTTGACGATGAAGGGGATCCGGTGCACGTACCGTCGCGACACCGAGGCCAGCGTGCCGAACGTCGAGGCGATTGCGTTGCAACCGGCCTCGATCGCGAGGTCGCACAGGTGCGCGGGGTCGAAATAGGGCGGGTTGGGCGAGAAGCTCGCCGCCGCGGAGTGCTCGATCCCCTGGTCGACGGGGAGTATCGACAGGTAGCCGGTGCCGGCGAGACGTCCGTGGTGCACCACGGACCCGAGGTTACGCACCACCGTCGGCGACCGGTCACTCTGGGTGAAGACCTTGCCGAGGTAGTCCGGGCCGGGCAGGATGAGCAACTCCTTCGGGAAGGCCGTGGCGGTGTGGTCGAGCAGTGACGACGCTTCGTCGCCGAGCAGTGAGGCAATGTCCATGGGTCAATCCTACAAGATGACCTGCGCGTCTCTTCGCGGCACGGCCGGCGCCGCGAAGAGACGCGCAGGCGTCCTAGTCGACCTTCTTCTTCGACACGGGCGTCGTGCGTCGCTTGCGATTCTTGCGCGGCGCGCTCGCTCCCAACTCGGCTAATCGCGCGGGGGCGTCGTAGGCGTCTGGCTCGGCCAGCACGACGCGCGCGAACAGCTCCCGGGCCGAGACCACGTCGCCGGCGCGGTCGTAGACGTCACCGAGCGCGTACCAGAGTCGCACGTGGCGAAAGGAGGGATTGTGCAGCTTCTTGGTCGCGCCCGCGCGCGTGAGTAGTTCGATGGCCTCGGTGAAGTGGGCCTGGTCGGCGAGGGCCGCCGCCATCACGATGCGCCCCTCGACCAGGACCTCGGCCGTCGGCTCGCTGGCCTCGAGCTGCGCGAAGTCCTTCTCCACGGCCCGGTAGCGGTGGTTGGCGCGGTCGCAGTCCATCACCAGGGGCAGGTGCTGGGGATCGCCGCTGATCGTGAAGTGGGCCTTCAGGTGGATCTTGGCCATGCTCCAGCGCTCGGCGCGGTAGGCCGCGAGGCCAGTCAGTTCGCGCACCGGCGCGACACCGGGCGTCGCGTCGGCGACCGTGCGCCCCAGGCGCAGCGCCTCGTCGAATCGTCTGCGGTCGTAGGCCTCCGCCGCGCGCGTCAGTGTGGCGACCATCTTCTCGCGCATGTAGGCGGTGCCGATGAAGGCCTTGCGCACGTCGGCGGCGACATCACCCGGCAGCGCGTAGGCAACCCGGGCCTTGGCCTTGGCCGGCGCCGCGACTCGGGTCGGTCGCGTCTCGGGCTCCCAGGTCGACATGGCCTCGGGCGCCTTGCCCGCGCTGGGCGTGGCCTGCATCGACGGACCGACACTGCGGATGCTGCTCGCCCCCTTGCGCGCGACGCCACCCCAGCCCTTCTTCTGGCCATAGCTGCTGGCCCGTTGACGTTCGAGCTCCTCGGGGTTCAGTTCCCGCGGTCGAGCGGCCCGGTTCGAAGGTGGGCTCCGGTCGCCACCCGCGCGCGAGGGGCCAGGACGCCGGTCCGATCCCCTCGAGTCACCACGGCGATGGGGTCCTGTCGATCGGTCCGATGCCCCGTGGCGCCGCGTCGTGACGCCATCGCGTGACGGCCGATCGGACGGACGTGCGTCGGGACGTGGCGCGGTGCGGGCCGCGGACCGCGTCGTTTCGCCGTCACCAGACGGCCGATCGGACCGTCGTGCGCCGCGACGCGGCGCGGTGCGGGCCGCTGGCCGGGAACGTTGCTCCGCCCCGCTACGGTCGTCGCGCACCGGGTAGGGCGAGCGGGCCCCACCCGGCTTCGGGCGAGGTGGCCTACCCGCGCCGTCCGGACGGGGGCGCCGTTCGCCGGCACCACGGTCGTAGCCGCGCGAGCGTCCCGAGGAGGTGCGATCCTTTCGATCGTCGTCGTCGCGCTCGCTTCGAGTCTTGAATGGTCGCCCGTTCGCCGAGCCGCTTCGTTCGATGCGCCGAGCGGCGCCGCCGCGGGCGTTCGGCTGTTCGACGGGGGAACGCCGTCGCGGCTCAGCGCTCGACCCATCGCCTCGGGCTTCGCGACGCGGGCCACCAGCGTTTCTCGCCCGCGCGCCGCCAGCGCTCGTCGGCGCCCGGCCATTGTCGGCCGGGCGGGCCGCACCGCGGCCCGGAGAGCCCCCGGAGGCGCGACGGGGTGCGGGCTTGGCAGAAGACATCCACTAATCCTACTAGGGCGATGCTTTTAGGAAGAAGGCTTCTTGGTCTGCTTGAGGTTGAGCCGTTCGAGCATCGAGCGCCGATCAATGGTTTCGGACTTGCGCCCACCCACCCAATGCCCTACCGGCAGTAACTCAATGTGGAAGCGGTCGCGAAACGCTCCCCAGAGTCCGCGAGGTTGCCAAATGGCGACCGCGACCGCCACTGAGCCAAAGATGATGAGGTACCAGGCACCCTGTTGGGCGAGGGACTGTTGGAGGGCGAAGAAGATGATGCACCCCAGAATGGGGCCCTCAATCGTTCCCAGTCCGCCGATCATCGATACGAACAACATCTCGGCGGCCCACTGCAGGTTGAATTCGTTGCCGGTCTGCAGGTACGTCTGGCTGAGGGCCAAAACTGCTCCGGCCGCACCCGTGCCGGCGGCCGCGATGAGAAAGACCGTTCGCCGGGCCGACGTCACCTTGGTCCCCGAACTCCGGGCCGACACCTCATTGTCGCGTATCGACGCCAGTACCAAGCCCAGACGGCTTCGCAGCAAGAAATACGTGCCCGCGACCACGATGAGGGCTACGCCGCCCGTGACGAGATAGACGAGGTGCTGCAGCGAATTCGGACTCAAGTCGGGCATGCCGGGCAGCAGTTTGCCCGTGCCACCACCCAGGTAACCCTGGTTCACGATGATGATGCCCGCGGTGGAGGCAACCACCCACGTCGTCACCGCGAAGTAACCTCCGCGAAGCCGAAAGAGTAGGAACGTGACGGGGTAGGCAATGGCCACGCACGTCACCGCCGCCAAGGGAATGGTGTAGAAGGGATTCATGCCCTTAAGGGCAAAGAACAACGTCGCGTACGCGCCCAGCCCCACGAAGGCCTGCTGGCCAATCGAGACCATGCCGGCGTACCCGGCCAGCAGGTTCCACATGGTGGCCATGGTGACCAAGATGAAGAAGTTCTGCAGCACCGTCGCCCACTCGGCCGGCACCACCCACGGTGCGATGCCTAAAAGCACCACAATGAGTAACGAACCCACCAGGGTGTACACCGGTGAATGCGTCGATCGGCGCACGCGCAATAATCCGTCGCCGGCCACGTTCGAGTTCGCCAGGATGCTCACGCCAGTGCCGTTCTCTTGCCGAACAGTCCCTCGGGGCGAACTGCGAGTACGACGAGGAACAAGATATTGCCGGCCAACACCTGATACTCGGGATTGATGTGGGCGCCGAATTGTTGGGCGACACCCAAGGCAATACCGCCCACCAACGTGCCCCACAACGATCCGATGCCGCCAATGACGACCGTCTCAAAGGCAAAGAGCAGGTTGATCCCACCGGATGTCGGCGCGAACTCGGTCATCATGCCGTAGGAGATTCCCGCGAGCGCCACGGTGGCAAAGGCAATCGCGGCGGCAATGCCAAAGATGTGGCGATAGTTCGTGCCGCTCAACTGGGCCGCCTCGCGATCGTCGGCTACGGCGCGAATGAGTCGTCCGGTGCCGCTCTTTGAAAGAAATACCTGCAGTATGCCGAGCACCGCCACGGCCGCGGCCAAGACCGCGAGCGAAACGTAGGAAATGTAGATGATGCTCTGGGGATGCCACGACTTGACGATGAGCTCTCCCACGTTGACAATCTGGCCGTTGGACGAGTAGATCTCTAGCAGCAGGTTCTCAATGATGACCGAGAGACCGAAGGTGACGAGCAGGGTCGTGAACGGATCTCGATCGATGCTCTTCTGAATCAAAGTACGTTGCACGACGTAACCAACCAGACCAAACAATGGTGCGACGACCACGAAGGCCCAGACTTCGGGTATGTGCGCGTGCGGAGTCAGAAACACCGCCACGTACGCGGCCACGACGGCCATGTCCCCGTGGGCCAGGTTGATGACCCTCATGACCCCAAACATCAATGACAGTCCACATGCGAACAGGGCGTAGAACCCACCGACCAGTACCCCCTGGATGACGACGTTGAGCCAGATCACGCGGGGCTCTCGTGGGTCGGCGACGCGGTACTGATTTCGCCGCCAAAGTAGGCCCGTTCGATTTGTGCCGACGTCAGCTCGGCGGGCGTGCCGGTGAGCGACGTCTTGCCTTCCAGCATGCAGTGGACCCGATTGGCCACGCCCACTCCCAGTGTGACGTCCTGCTCCACCAATAAAATGCCGACTCCCTGAGCGACAATGTCGGGAATCAGGGCGTAGATGCGTTCGATGACGATGGGCGCCAATCCCAGAGAGAGTTCGTCGAGCAGCAGCACGTGAGGATTGGCCACCAGGGCGCGACCGATGGCGATCGCCTGTTGTTCACCGCCGGAGAACTGCCACGCCCGCTGGCGTCGTCGCGCGGGCATCCAATCGAACAATTCGTAGACGCGCTCGATGGAAAAGGTCCCCTTCGCCGCGTGGTGGGCACCGACCTGGAGATTTTCCTCCAAGGTGAGCGACGGGAACAGTCGTCGACCCTCGGGCACGAGCGCGATGCCCAGGCGGGCACGGCGTTGTGGCGCCAATTTGGTCACATTGACTCCCTGGAAGCGAATGGTCCCACTCGTCTGGCGATGCAGTCCCGCAACGGTGCGCAGGAGCGTTGACTTTCCGGCCCCGTTGGCACCGACCATCGTGAGCACCTCGCCCCGGTCCACTTTGAAGCTGACACCATCAACGGCACAGAGCTGGCCGTGGTGGACCGTGAGATCTTCCACGTCGAGCAGCGCTTCGCTCATGCGCTCAACGCCGTATTGATGATTTTGCCGCCCAGATATATCGAACGCACGGCATCTGACGTCATGACCTCTTTGGGATCCCCGTCCGCAATGATGGCGCCGCTCGAAAGGCACAGCAGCCGATCAACCGTTGACAACAATGCTCGAACCACGTGCTCAATCCATAAGACGGCGATCCCCTCGTCGCGCAGCCCGCGGATGATGTCCGTCAGCTCATTGACTTCAAGGTCCGTCAGGCCACCCGCGATCTCGTCGAGCAACAAGATACGCGGCCGGGTCGCCAGCGCGCGCCCCAACTCCAGACGCTTGCGATGCATAAGGCCCAGTGAGCCGGCTGAGGTATTGGCGAGGTCGGCCAGACCCGTGCGCTCCAATGAGTCAAAGGCCAGCAGGTAAGCCGCCTGACCTCGAGTTCGTGCGCCCTGCTGAGCTGCCAGCAAAGCGTTTTCAAAGACCGTCATGTGCTCAAAGGGCCGCGGCACCTGATACGTGCGTCCAATGCCCAAACGCGCGCGAGCGGCCTGACTTAGGTGCGCCAGGTTGTGGCCATCAAACTCAATCTCGCCCGCGTCGGGTTTCACGTCGCCCGAAATCATCGCAAAGAGCGACGTCTTGCCCGCGCCATTGGGTCCAATGATGCCGACCGCCGCGCCATCTTCCAACTGGAAGGTGATCTCCTGGCCTACAACAACTTGACCGAACTTTTTCGAGACGCCTTCCAGTTGAAGCAGCGACACATAACCTCGTTAGGCGTTGGTCGGATCGAGATTGCCGTTCACGGGTATGGACTTGTTGAGCGAATTGTCCACGACCCACGGTGACCACGACCACTTCTTGTGACCGACCAACTCGGTTGAACCCGGCTTCCACTGAATTCCCACCGGTTCAATGATGCCAATGCCCGGTGCCGGGCTCGCCTCCAAGGGATTGCTACTCGTTGAACGCATGTTGACGGGTCCGACCATGCCTTCATAGTTTGTGTGCTGGAGTGCTTCTGCGAGGTCCAAGCGGTTATGGGGGTTCTTGACCTTCTTCAGCGCCTCGATGGCGATTTCGAAGAGCGCATAGGTTGAACCCATCGACTGGACCCATTGGCCCTTGGTCGCAACCTGAAAGGCCGCGCAGAAGTCGTAGGCCTTGAGACCGGTCAACGACGACCGGTACGGCGAATACGGCGTGAACCAGGCGTCGGTCGCTATGTTGTTCGACAACTCACCGAGCGCGTAGGCGTCGGTCGGGAACAACATGACCTTGGCCACCGTCGCCAATTTCGGGTTGTAGTCCTGTTGGGAGGCCTGCGTCCAAAACGTCTGGAAGTCGGGCGGCAACGGGCAGTTGACAAAGAGGTCGCACGGTCCCCCGTTTGGTCCACTCGTCTTGAACGTCTCGATCATTGTCGTGTACGACGTAGAGAGGTCCGCGTAGGCGCCGCCGTCGACGAAGGTGAACTTATTGGGGAACATCGCGCCTACCGTCGGGGCGAAGGCCGCACGGAACGCGTTGCCGTCGGCGTCGTTCGGGAACATCTCGGCCACGTAGCCATTGGCCCCGGTCGCCTTCTGCACCCGTTCCCACATGGGCACGAATGTCCCGGAGAACTGCGGGATGCCGAAGAAGAACGTCGCATTGTACGTCGGGCCAGTACCCGCGGCACCACCCTCCGCGGTGATGGACGTGTCGCTAAATCCGCCCCAGTACGCTTCCCACGGCACGACGGTCGAGAGGCACGGCACGTGGGCTGCTTCACAGGTGGTGCTCACAGGAATTGTGGTCTCGGGCGCCGAGCTGGTGAGAATCAAGTCCGCGCCACCATTGATCAGACCCTGGGTCACCTGTACGGCGACGTTGGGGTCAGACTGGGTGTCCACTTCGGTGATTTCAATCCGGTAGGTGGTGCCACCGATCTTGATGCCCTTGGCGAACTGGCTCGCGGCGCGCACCTGGGACAGCACGTACTTATCGGGGCCGGCGAAGTCCGAGAGCGATCCCGTGCGTGGCGACACAAATCCGATCTTGATTGTTTTGGACTTTGACGCTGCGGCGGCCGTCGACACGTCGACCAAGGACGCTATGGCGCCACCCGCGGCGAGAGTGGCCGCAGCCTGTAGTCCCAGTCGACGACCGAACTCAAAGCCTCCCCAGCCTGGAATTCCCGCCGAACTCGCGGCGTTGGTCTTTTCTTCACTCATTTCTATGACCCCCTGAATAATGGATGGTTGATTCTTAACACACTATTTCGTACATAGCATTTCAATTTCCAAAAAACCTGAGAGACCTTTAATTCGAGGCTCTCCTACAGCTACCTGGCGGACTCGTCGTACATCGCCATCAGCATGCGGCGAGCGGCGAGGCCACCACGATCAATCTTGATGCTGACTTCGTTGACCTCCAATGTACCTTCGCTTCGCCGCTGCAAAATGGTCAGGGCGTCAACATCTTCCTGGACCACCCCGGCCTGCATCTTTTCCAGGAATCGATCAATTTCATCGTCGCCCACGCAGAAATCCCGCGACAGCGCCCAGAAGTCGTAGACCGACGTCTCGGTCGAGGGCGTCAACCCGTAGAGGATCTTCATGTGAAACGCGTGGTCATCGTTACCGTCGGGTAAGGGTGGCTGGCTCACGGGTGCGATTCGCGCGTGCAGCAAGTAGTAACCCGGAGGAAAGTAGTCGATATCCTGCCAGCGATCGACCTTGCCCTGCAGGCCGGTGGTACGCGAATAGAACGGCGGGCATTCAACGTCATTCATATGGCGAAAGACGCGAACCACCCGGTTCTCGTCATCAACCTCGACCTCGATGGGGGTCGTGGCCACTTCGGGGGTCCCAATGGATCCATTGTGCAGGTACGTCTCGTGACTGAGGTCGAGCAAATTGTCGACCAGGAGGTGAAAGGGCGCGTCGATCTTGGCGACGCCCGCTACCGAGGACCACTCATCACTTTCCTGCAACCACGGCGTTTCCGGTAATTTTTGGTGGTCGGGCTCACCACGGCCCATCCAGATCCACACCCAGAGTCCCTTCTCGATGACGTGGAAACTGCGCACGTCGGCCTTGCTCGGTATGCGGTCCTGCCCGGGAACGGCCACGCACGTGCCGCCACAGTCGTACGTGAAGCCGTGATACCCACATACCAACACCTCGCCAACGACGGTGCCGAGCGATAAGGGATATCCACGATGAGCGCACTGGTCGGCCAGGGCAACCACGTCACCTGACTCAGTTCGAAAGAGGGCGATGTGCTCGCCGAGGATCTGTCGCGAGAGGGGTCTCTGTTCGAGTTCATGGCTAAGCGCCGCGACATACCACTGGTCACGCAGGTACATGTTCCCTCATCCGTGGCGATTTTCTGGCGATCCTTGTCGGACGAAGCCTTAATCGACCCCACCCAAAGCGCAAACTACCAAATCTATGATAAGCAAACAAGAAGTTTTGAACTAGGGGGTTCATATGTCGTTTCTGGATGGGGCGTCGTGGCAGGGCAACATTTCGCTCAACGGTTGGCGTCCGGGCGGCGCCGGTGATGCTCCCGTCCTGGAACCGGCGACCGGCAAGGAACTGGGCCGTACCGGACGTGCGAGCGTCGCCGACGTGGCCGAAGCGGCCGAAGCGGCCACGGCGGCCCAAAAGGAATGGGCCCGGCTCCCCTACCTCGCTCGTTGTGCGGTGCTCCGTCGAGCCGGCCAGCTTTTCCTCGATCACCACGAGGAATTGTCGGACTGGATCGTGCGCGAGTCCGGTGGCATTGGACCCAAGGCCGGTCTGGAGATCCAGACGGCCGGCGAGGAATGCTTCGAGGCAGCCGCGTTGGCCTCGCATCCCACGGGTGAGATCCTGCAGAGCGCGCTGCCACGGCTCAGTTTTTCTCGGCGCGTGCCCGCCGGCGTCGTGGGCGTCATTGCCCCCTTTAACTTCCCGCTCATTCTTTCCATCCGTTCGGTGGCCCCGGCGCTCGCCCTGGGTAATGCCGTCATATTGAAGCCCGACCCGCGCACCGCAGTGTCGGGCGGCGTGCTCTTGGCAAGGGTCTTCGAAGAGGCCGGGCTGGCCCCAGGGCTCTTGAGCGTGCTGCCCGGTGGGGCCGACGTCGGCGAGGCGCTGGTGGTCGATCCGCGCGTGCGCGTCATTGCCTTTACTGGTTCAACCAAGGCCGGGCGACTGGTGGGCTCCTTGGGCGCCCAACATCTCAAGCGCGTGCACCTGGAACTGGGCGGCAACTCGGCGCTCATTGTCATGGACGACGTTGACCTGGAAAAGGCCGTCTCGGTTGGAGCCTTCGGGTCGTTCATGCATCAAGGACAGATCTGCATGACCACGGGTCGCCACATCGTTGATGCGCGCATCGCCGACGACTACGCGGCCCTGCTCGTAGAACACGCCAACCACCTGCCGGTCGGCGACCCCGCGAGCGGGCAGGTAGCGCTCGGTCCACTCATCGACGCCGTCCAGCGCGACCGCGTGCACTCCATTGTCACCGACACCGTGAGTCAGGGCGCCACGTTGGCCGCGGGCGGAACCTACGAGGATCTCTTCTATCGTCCAACGGTGCTCACCAACGTGCCGACCTCGTCACCCGCGTACGCGGAGGAAGTGTTTGGTCCGGTCGCCCCCGTGGTCTCGTATTCGTCGCTCGATGAGGCGGTAGCCATGGCGAGTGCCACAACCTACGGACTCTCACTCGGCATCCTCTCCGGTGACGGTCTACGCGCACTCGAGCTCGCCAGTCGCATCACCAGCGGCGCTATCCACATAAATGACCAGACGGTCGCCGACGAAGCGGTCATCCCCTTCGGTGGCACCGGCAGCTCGGGCAACGGTTCGCGAATGGGCGGGCTCGCCAACCTCGACGCGTACACCGAGACCCAGTGGGTCACGGCACAGAGCGACTTGGCGATCTACCCCTTCTAGAGGCTGTTTAAGTCAACGTAGTTACGCGCCAACACCGTTGACGCTTCGAGTGAGGAGACCGCTTGGCGCAGGCGGGCCGATTGCACGCCATTTTCGAATTCATCAAGATACGTGGGGTGCAGCATCTGGGTCATGTAATTGGAGAACTCCTCGGCCCGCCACACCCGTTCGAGGCACGTCGCGGAGTAGGCGTCAAGTAATCTCTCTTCGTCGTGTAGAAGTTTCTCGCGAAGCGCGAGCGACAGCACTCGAACATCGGCGAGCGCCAGATTCATACCTTTGGCACCCGTTGGCGGCACGATGTGCGCCGCGTCTCCGGCGAGCAGCAGCCGACCGAAGCGCATCGGCTCGATGACCACGCTGCGCATAGCAGTGATGCCGCGCTCGAGGATGAGGCCCTGATTGATCGCGGGTGCCTCGTGGGTCGCGAGTCGAACCTCCAGTTCGTCCCAGATTCGCTCATCGGACCATTCGTCCAGCTTTTCTTCGGGACGCACCCCCAGATAGAGGCGACTCAGCGTTGGCGAGCGCATGGAATAGAGCGCGAAGCCTCGTTCGTGGCGACAGTAGATGAGCTCATCCGTCGTGGGCGGCGCCTCGGCCAGGATGCCGAGCCAGGAGAATGGATAAGTCCGCTCGTGGCGGCGCACTACCGACGAGGGCATTGAACGATTGGCGACGCCAAAGCTGCCATCGCAACCAGCGACGTAGTCACACGTCAGTCGCACCGGGCCGTCCTGGCCCTGGGCATCCACGACCGCGACGTCGTCGGTGAGCCCACCAATAAATTTGACCTCCGTTTCGAATAACAGCTGGGCGCCCGCGGACAGCCGTAACGCCACCAGGTCCTTCACTACCTCTTGTTGTCCATAGACCGTGATGGTCTTGCCCGACGCGAGATCACTCAGGGCAATGCGATACGACGACCGCGCGAATCGGATCTCGAGGCCGTGGTGCACGAGACCCTCGCGGCGCAGCCGGGTGCCCGCACCGGCCTCTTCCAGGAAATTCGCGATGCCATATTCAATGACGCCGGCGCGCACGCGCTTTTCTACGTACTCGCGACTGCGACGTTCGAGGATGACGTTGTCGATGCCGTCGCGAGTGAGCAAGTGACCCAACAGCAGCCCGGCCGGACCGGCGCCGACGATCACCACCCGGGTGTGAAGCTCCTTCACCGCGCTCCCTCTTCTAACGTGACAGTCGGTGCAATTATCTGCAGAAACCCCGGCGCCCTTAAACCTATAGTGTACTGTTCAGTTAATTAAAACTATTGCACCGCTACATCATGGAGCACATCATCACGACGTCTAGAGCTTCTCGGAGGATTTCATGGCGATAGTCGTGCGCAACGTCGTGCGCACCGATATGGACGTGGTCGACGCACTGAGCCACTTTGGCGTCGCGACGATCCACGAAGCGCAGGGACGAATTGGTCTGCTCTCTTCGCGGCTGCGGCCGATCTATCGTCCGGTTCGCGTGGCCGGCAACGCGCTCACCTGCGAAGTGGCACCCGGTGATAACTGGTCCATCCACGTCGCGGTCGAGCAGGCCCAACCCGGTGACATCTTGGTCGTGACGCCCACGAGTCCCTGTGACGACGGGTACTTCGGTGAATTACTCGCCACCAGCCTCATCGCCCACGGCGTGCGCGGTCTCATCATTGACGCCGGCGTACGCGACGTTGCCGAGTTGACGGCCATGGGCTTCCCCGTATGGTCTAAGACCATCAGCGCTCAGGGAACCGTCAAGGAGACACCGGGTAATGTCCAGACACCGATCGTTTGTGCCGACGCCCATGTACGCCCGGGCGATGTCATCATCGCCGACGACGACGGGGTCGTCGTCGTACGACGTGAAGATGCGCAGAGGGTGCGGGCCTCGAGCCAGTCGCGCGAAGACCACGAGCAGGAGACGCGAGCCAAGCTGGCGTCGGGCACATTGGGACTCGACATCTACGAGATGCGCGAGCGGCTCACTCAGCGGGGCCTCATCTACCTCGATGAGTCGCCGCAATGACGTCGCAGACACCTATCCGCTGCCTGGTTTTTCGCGGTGGGACTTCGAAGGGCCTGTATTTTCACGCGGGCGACCTACCCAACGACATTGCGACTCGTGACAAGGTCTTGCTTGCAGCCATGGGTGCACCCGACGTGCGTGAGATCGACGGAATGGGCGGAGGGCACCCGCTCACCTCCAAGGTGGCGGTAATCAAGAAGTCGTTACGCGACGACGCGGACGTTGACTATCTCTTCTTGCAAATCTGGCCCGACCGAGCGGAAGTGTCCGACAATCAGAATTGCGGCAACTTGCTCGCCGGAGTCGGACCCTTTGCGCTCGAAGAGGGATTGCTCGATGCGGGTGAGACTACGAGCGAGGTCCGTATCTGGATGGAGAACACCCAGAGCCTTGCGGTTGCGCACATTGCGACACCCGGTGGCGCCGTGCGCTACGAGGGCGACGCGCACATTGACGGGGTTCCGGGCACCAGTTCGTCCATCCCGATTGAATTTCTTGACATCGCCGGATCAACGAGCGGGTCGCTGCTTCCGACCAACCACGCCATCGACATCGTCAATGGCCTGCGCGTTACCTGCATCGACAATGGCATGCCCGTGGTGTGCCTGCGGGCCGACGACCTGGGTCTGACGGGTTATGAGGAACCACACGACATTGAGGCCAATGAGGAAGTCTGTCAAAGAGTGGAAGAACTTCGTCTAGCCGCGGGTCCGCTCATGAACCTAGGCGATGTGACGAAGAAGTCAGTGCCCAAGGTGAGCCTGCTGGCCCCGGCCAAGAATGGCGGCGTCATCGCGACCAGGACATTCATTCCCCACCGGGTCCACGAAGCGATCGGCGTACTGGGCGCCGTCTCCGTGGCGACGGCCTGTCTGGTGCCAGGCTCAGTCGCCCAGGAAGTCGCCGGCATCACGACTGACGCTTCGCGTGCCACGCTAGATGTGGAACACCCGACGGGGTACTTCAGTGTCTCCTTGGTCGTGTCGATTGAGGACGGCGACGTGTTAGTTCAGTCGGCCGCGTTGGTGCGCACCGCACGGCTCCTCATGCGCGGCGAGGTCTTGGTCCCATCGTCGATATGGGCCGGTCGATGATTATTGACTGCCACGGCCACTACACGACCGCCCCGGAGCCGCACACCCGCTGGCGCCAGGAGCAAATCGCGGCCTTCGGGAGTGACGCGGCGTTCCCACCCTACCCCGACATCTCCGACGACGAGATTGTTGACACCATTGAAAAGAATCAACTACGACTCTTGCGTGAACGGGGCGCTGACTTGACGATTTTTTCGCCGCGCGCGTCGGCCATGGAGCCGCACGTGGGCAACGAGCACGTCAGCGCGTCGTGGTCGAGGGCGTGCAATGACCTCATTGGCCGCGTGGTGTCGCTCTTCCCGGATAACTTCATTGGTGTCTGTCAACTGCCGCAGTTTCCCGGCGTGTCGATCAAGAGTTCGATTAAGGAACTGCAGCGCTGCGTCGAAATGGGCTTCGTGGGGCTCAATCTCAACCCCGATCCCTCTGGCGGATGGTGGACGGGTCCACCGCTTACGGACCGCTCCTGGTACCCCATGTACGAGGTGATGGTTGAGCTCGGCGTGCCGGCGATGATCCACGTATCGGCGAGTTGCAACGACAATTTCCATTCAACCGGCGCTTATTACATGAACGCCGACACCACCGCCTTCATGCAACTTCTCCAGGGCGACCTGTTCGCCGACTTTCCCGAGCTTCGATTCGTCATTCCCCACGGGGGCGGCGCAGTCCCCTACCACTGGGGCCGTTACCGCGGACTCGCCGACATGTTGGGCAAGCCGCCGCTCGACGAACACCTGATGCACAACGTGTTCTTTGATACCTGCGTGTACCACCAACGCGGCGTTGACCTGCTCTTCGACGTGATCAACATCGACAACATCCTCTTCGGGTCCGAAATGGTGGGTGCAGTGCGCGGCATCGATCCCGAGACGGGCAACTTCTTCGACGACACCAAACGATTCGTCGACGCGCTTGACCTCACGCCCCTCCAGCGCGAGCAGGTCTACTCGCGCAACGCGCGACGGGTCTATCCGCGCCTGGAAGCCACACTGGCGTCGCGGGGCCTCTAGTGATCAGCACCTTCACCATGGATGCCGACTGGCTGGAATTTAATCCCAACCCGTCCCAGCCCGTGTTTCATTTACCCGAAGGCACCGTCGACGCGCACTGCCACGTGTTCGGACCCGGCAGCGTGTTCCCCTTTGCGCCCGAACGCAAGTACACACCGTGTGACGCCAGCAAGCAACAACTCTTCGCGTTGCGCGACGCGCTCGGCATCTCGCGCAACGTCGTGGTCCAGGCGACCTGCCACGGCTCGGATAATTCGGCCATGCTCGACGTGTTGCGCTCGGCCAATGACGCCGCTCGCGGCGTAGCGACCGTCGCGCCCGACGTCAGCCAAGGCGAACTCAACGACATGCACGCGTGCGGTGTGCGCGCGGTCCGGTTCAATTACGTTCGCCGACTCGTCGATCCCGAGCCCGATGCGTACTACCACCGGATCATCGACAAGATTGCGCCGATGGGCTGGCACGTGGTGGTCTACTTCGAAGCGGCCGACTTAGCGGAACGATGGAATTTCTTCACGTCCATTCAGACTCCCGTCGTGGTGGATCACATGGGATGTCCCGACGTGACTCAGGCGATCGACGGACCAGAATTTGGTCGCTTCATACGATTGATGGGTGAGCACGAGAACTTCTGGTCCAAGGTCACCTGTCCCGAGCGCTATTCGGTATCGGGTCCACCGGACTTCAACGATGCGGTCCCGTTCGCGAGAGAGGTCGTCGACCGCTTTCCCGACCGCGTGCTCTGGGGTACCGATTGGCCCCACCCTAACCTCAAGGGCTACATGCCTGATGATGGGAAGATTGTGGACCTTATCCCGCGCATCGCGCCGAGCGCGGTGTTGCAGCGTAAATTGCTCGTAGAGAACCCCGCTCGACTCTACTGGGAAGAAGGTTAAATGATGGTCGACAACTCTGAACTGGACGACATTCCCGGCACCACGGTCTTCACCGCCGAACGCTCACACCAAGGTTTTCATCTCAACCAATTCTGCATGAGTCTCATGAAACCCGAGAATCGAGCGCGCTTCAAAAACAACGAGTCCGACTACCTCGACGAGTGGTCGCTCACACCGGCCCAGAAGCAGGCGGTGCTCGATCGCGACTACAACGCCATGATTGCCAACGGCGGCAACATCTACTTCCTGGCCAAGATATTTTCTTCCGACGGCATCAGCTTCCAGACGGCGGCGGCCTCGATGACCGACATGAGCGTCGAAGAGTACGCCGCGATGATGCTGCACGGCGGCCGCTCACCCGAAGGCCTGCGCTCCATCAAAGAGGGACGCTAGTTATGGCGCGTATCACCGCCGGCGTCACGACGAGTCACGTGCCCGCGATCGGCGCGGCTCTCGACTTGGGCAAGCAGGACAGCGAGTACTGGGCGCCGCTCTTCGAGGGATACGAGTGGTCTAAACAGTGGATGGCCGGCGAAAGCCCCGACGTCATCGTGCTCATCTACAACGACCACGCGTCGGCCTTCTCGTTGGAGGTCATTCCGACCTTCGCCATCGGCTGCGCCGACGAATACGAAATCGCCGACGAGGGCTTCGGTCCACGCCCCGTACCGGTGGTGGTCGGACACGCGGACCTCGCCTGTCATCTCGCGCAATCACTCATACTGGACGAATTTGATATGACGGTCATCAACAAGATGGCGGTTGACCATGGACTGACGGTGCCAATGTCGCTCATGTTCGGCCAGCCCGACGCCTGGCCCGTCAAGGTCGTGCCGATTGCGGTCAACGTCATTCAATTTCCGCCACCCACCGGAGAACGGTGTTACAAGCTGGGCCAAGCCATACGACGCGCTGTCGCGAGCTACGGCGAGGATCTCAACGTCCAAGTATGGGGCACGGGCGGCATGAGCCACCAGCTGCAGGGCCCGCGCGCGGGGCTCATCAATCAAGTCTTCGACAACGCATTTCTCGACAATATGGTCGACAATCCCGATGACCTGCGCAAGATCCCGCACATCGAATACTTGCGCGAAACGGGCTCGGAGGGCATTGAACTGGTGATGTGGCTCATCATGCGCGGCGCGCTCGGCGACGCGGTGGAGTTGCTGCATCGCTTCTACCACGTGCCCGCGTCCAACACCGCCGTAGGACACATGGTCCTTCGGCCCGTCGCGGCCGGGTAGCCCAGGTGCGGATCGCGGTCGCCGGCGCCGGGGCGTTTGGGGTCAAACATCTCGACGCCCTGGCTCGCATCGAGGGCGTCGAGCTGGTCTCGATTGTGTCACGCACGCTCGAACAGGCGCAATCGGTCGCCGAGCTCTATGGCGCCGAGCAGGCGACCACCGAACTGCGCGACGTGCTCGATCGTGCGGACGTTGACGCCGTCATCCTGTCGACACCAACCCAACTGCACGCCGACCAATCGATTGCCTGCCTCGAGGCCGGTAAGCATGTGCAGGTCGAAATACCGCTCGCCGACACATGGACCGACGCAGTGCGCGTCGCCCGCGTCGCCAGTGAGACGGGTCTCATCTGCATGGTCGGGCATACCCGTCGGTTCAATCCGTCGCACCAGTGGATCCACGACCGCATCATTGACGGTGCCCTTTCCATTCAGCAAATGAACGTGCAGACGTATTTCTTTCGGCGCGAGAATAAAAACGCCCTCGGCCACCCTCGAAGTTGGACCGACAACCTACTGTGGCACCATGCGGCCCACACGGTAGACCTCTTTGCGTACCAGTGTGGTGAGCAGATTGCGGGCGCCAACATCATGGCGGGGCCGGTACACCCGGTGCTGGGGATTCCCATGGACATGTCGATCCAACTGAAGAGCCAATCGGGCAAGATTTGCACACTGTCGTTGAGCTTTAACAACGAGGGGCCATTGGGCACATTCTTTCGTTACATCTGCGACAACGGCACCTACATTGCGCGCTACGACGACCTCTTCACGGGCAACGACGAACAGATCGACGTGTCCAAGGTGGCAGTATCGATGGACGGTATTGAACTCCAGGATCGAGAGTTTATCCGCGCCATTCGCGACGGCGACGAACCCAACGCGTCGATCACCTCGGTGCTGCACTGTTACGAAGTGCTCAGTCGGCTCCAGATTCAACTCGACGACTAGTTTCGTCGAGGGCGCCGTCGAAACGACCGTGCCGTTGCCACCGTCACGTCCGTCATCGTCCGCGGTGCACCATCAACGCGTCCAGCGCCGTGGCGCCCTTGCCCTCGGCGTGCACCAAGAGTGGATTCACTTCCACTTCGTCCAGTTCCGGCGTCTCACGAAGCAACCCCGCGATCATCTCGACGACGTCGACGAGAGCCTCGATGTCGTGGCGTTGACCACCCCGGGCGCCTTCGAGCACGCTGTATCCCCGCAGGGACTTGATGGCGTCCACGATCTCTTGGCGATCGCACTCACCCGCGATGACCACCGCATCGTTCACAATTTCGGCCCAGATGCCCCCGAGGCCTACGACGACGAACACCCCCCACTCCACGTCGCGGGCGGCGCCGACGAGCAGTTCGATCCCCCCGGCGACGTACTCTTCTACGAGCATTGACTCCACATTGACCTGCGAGTGGGACGACGTGACTCGGGCGCGCATTGCCGAGAATTGCGTCTCGAGGTCGCTTTCGTTATCGATGACCCTCACGCCGCCGACGTCGCTCTTGTGAGCCAATGCCGTCGAGGCGATCTTCAACACAACGGGGTAACCCAGTCGCGCCGCGACCCGTCGAGCACCCTCAAGATCGCGCACCACGTCGCCATCGGGAACCTCTACGCCCACTTGGGATAGAAGGACCTTCGCGGCACGCTCGTCGAGCTCCTTTCGTGCTCGACTCGCCAGGGCGGTCCCACGACGTGGGGCCGCCCTGGCACTGGCCTCGCGCGTAACGCGCGCGTGCTTCATCAGGTGAGCCGCGGCGCGCAAGGCGCGCTCGGGCGATCGGAACAGCGGCAGACCCGCGTCGAGGATCTTCAACCGATTGGCCGGGGGCAAGGGTGATTCGCCCCCCATGATCGTGTAAATGACGGGCTTGGACGCGGACGCCAAGGTTGGCAAGAGAGCCCGCACTTGCTCGGTGCCCTGCACATCGGATCCCGGCATCGCCGACACGATCAAACCACCTACCTCTTCGTCACCCAGAAGTGTCGACGCCACCCGGGCGTACAAACTGGGATCGTTCAGACCCATGGCCGTGATGTCCACGGGGTTGCTGGCGAGCGCAAAAGCGGGCAGTTCGCTTTGGAGTGTGGCGAGCGTCGCGGTCGAGAGTTCAGGCAGAACGAGCCCGATATCGTCACTCACGTCCAAGGCGAAGGTCTTGGCCGCACCTGAGTCCGTCATGAACGCCACGCCGCCGGCGTGCGGGGTGGGACACTTCACCAGAACCCCGGCGGTGTCGATGAGCTCGTCAAGTGAATCGATGAAGAGCACTCCCTCGCGACCCAGAACCGCGCGCGTCACATCCTGGTTCGCCGAGATCGCTCCCGTGTGAGAGAGCGACGCCGCTTGCGCGCGAACACCGCGCCCGGTGAGCAGCAGGCAAAGCGCCACGCCGCGTTCGCGTGCCTTTCGCGCCAGCTGAAGGAAAACCGTGGGTCGACGGATCTGTTCGACGAGTAGTGCAACGGTGCGGGTTCGACCTTCGTCGAGGATAAGGCTCAAGTAGTCCTCGATTGCGAGCACCGATTCGTTGCCGGTCGAGATGGTATAGGTGACGTTGATGTCCTGGGCCATCGCCGCGTACGTGAGGGCCAGCGACATCGCGCCGCTCTGGGCGATGATCGCCAGACCCGGCCCCTCTACCCGTCGGTTCGGAGCGCAGTCGCCGAAGGTCAGCGGCACTCCATCGACGAAATTCACCAGACCCAAACAGTTCGGCCCCGCGAGAGCGAGGTCGTACTTCATCGCGGCCGACGCCAGAGCGGACTGTGCGGTCTCGCCACCCTCATCAAGCTCGGCGTAGCCCGACGAGAAGACGATCACCCCGCCAATCCCCCGACGTCCGGCCGACTCGACGGCGTCGGCGACACCGGCTTTAGGAATGGCCAGGATTGCGGCATCGACGCCGTGGGGTAGGTCGTCAATTGAACTCAGGCAAGGGCGCCCGTTCACTGCATCGCGGGTTCGACTGACGAGGTGAATTTCACCGCCGTAGCCAAAGCGCTCCAGTAACGCAATAGGCGCTCCCCCCATGGACGCTGGCGCATCCGACGCCCCCACGACGGCGATGGAGCGTGGGTGCAGCAGTCGGCGTAGCGACTCCTGTGATATCCCTGTTCGTTCGCTCCTGTCTGCGTCAGTCACGCTTGTAGGCACCCAGACCTGGCCGGAACGACTTGTCGTCGAGAAATTGGCCCATCCCCTGTTCACGACCGTGCTCGGGATCGTTGGCGATTGACTGGTCGAGTTTGGCGTAGAGGTACTCCTCGGAGACCTCGAACTCCATGGTCCGCGCCCGTTTGAATCCGGTCTTGGCCCCTTCGATCACCGTGCGATTCATCGTCGCCAAGTGTTTGGCCACTTCGCCAGTGCGCGCCCGCAACTGCACCGCGGGCACCGCCTCGTTCACGAGGCGCATGGCCGCGGCTTCCACACCGGTGAAGGTTTTGCCCGTCATGATGAAATACATGGCGTCACGAGCGGGGATCATCTCCGCAAGTGCTCGTGACACGACAGAGCCGGGAGGGATTCCCCAGTTGACTTCCGAGAGGCCGAAGATCGCATCCTCGGCCGCGATCGCGAGGTCACACGCGACCAGAGGCGTGAAGGCACCGCCGAAACACCAGCCGTTAACCATGGCAATGGTGGGCTTAGCGAAGAACATCAGGCGGCGATACTGCCACTCATTCGAGGCCCGTCGGGAGCGAATGCGCGCGATCGGCCCGCCAGCGTCTACCTCTCGAAAATACTCCTTGAGGTCCATTCCAGCGGAGAACGACTCTCCCGCGCCGGTGAGCACAAGAACCTTCGCACGATCCTCGACCTCGACCGCGTCAATGACCTCGAGCATTTCTTCGTTGAGCTTCGGGTTCATCGCGTTGCGTTTCTCGGGTCGATTGAGGGTCACCCAGGCAATGCCATCGTCGTCAAGTTCGCAGAGCACCGTGTCCCACTCACCGAGTGGCTCATGTCCCTTGTCCGGGGTCGCGGTTGATGTCATTTCGGCTCCTCCACACTCACTTTGAAATAACCGATCTCCTGTCGACTGGGGGCCGCCGGGAGTTCGCTACCAGATCCCACTCGCGTTGGCCACCGTCGCGGCGGTCGGTGATAATTTGAGATCACTCTATCAAGTAACTTGATATCAGGTAGGGCTCTCGGGGAGCCGCGAAAGGGCGACCAGTTGACTGACGTGCCGACGACCAGGATCAGTTACACCGTAAAGCGACTGGAGTCGGCCGTGCGCTCGCACCTCGACGTAATCTGCCGAGAGTACGGCGTTACCACGACCCAGTACACGGTGTTGAGCGTGTTACGCGTCAACCCCGGACTTTCATCGGCACAACTTGCGGTACGTTCCTTCGTCAGTCCCCAATCTTCGAATCAAATGGTCGCCGCCCTTGAGAGCGCCGACCTTATACAGCGCGCACCCGACAAAGTGAATCGAAGAATTCTGAAGGCCCGTTTGACGCCCAAGGGACGACGGATACTCGCATCGTGCGACAGTGCGGTGCACGGTCTTGAAACGCTCATGTTCACCGGACTCGGCGACGCAGATCTCGCACTGCTGCGGCGCACACTGAACCAGTGCATCCGCAATCTTTCGAGCGGCGTTGACCCACCCGCTCGCCGCGACCGCTCGGCGCCGACGTGAGAGTTGGCAGTCGTGGTCACAACCAATCGGCCGCGCACGAGCTCGAAACTGTCGCCGGGGCAGACTGTCAGTCGGGACCGCTCGTGAGGTACTGAACCACGACGTCACCGATCATCTGGCGGTACATGGCGCGCCGTTGCGGGTCGACCAGGTCCCGCCCGAAGTTGGCCGCGAAGGTGTACTGGTTGTTGATGCGAA